>Ga0209417_1002394_pt1 | contig 29086 bp, 28 predicted proteins | sample RifGroF2_FD_184002 | JGI IMG/M metagenome (GOLD analysis project Ga0209417, IMG submission 184002) | Groundwater microbial communities from Rifle, Colorado, USA - Groundwater F2 (SPAdes) (version 2) | ecosystem: Environmental > Aquatic > Deep subsurface > Groundwater | place: Rifle, Colorado... | reverse complement strand
GGCCGTGTCTCAGTCCCAGTGTGGCTGTCCGTCCTCTCAAACCAGCTACGGATCGTCGCCTTGGTAAGCCTTTACCCCACCAACTAGCTAATCCGGTATAGGCCCCTCCTAAAGCTCCACCCTCGCGGGCAGATTTCCTCCTTAGAGCTTACGCGGTCTTAGCCCGAGTTTCCTCGGGTTATCCCCCTCTTTAGGGCAGGTCCCTATATATTACTCACCCGTCCGCCACTCGCCACCCACGAAGGTTTCCCCTCGCCGTGCTGCCGTTCGACTTGCATGTGTTAAGCGTGCCGCCAGCGTTCAATCTGAGCCAGGATCAAACTCTTCAAATTTTAATATCCTGTAATTGACTTTCGTCCCCTCACATCTCTCGCACCTACCTCTACTTCCTAATTCGCTTTTAATGATCTTTCCACTCGCCTCTCGACGAAAGACCGCTGATTCTATACATTCCCAACACCTTGTCAACTACTTTCTCGGAATTTTTTTGTTCCTAAAATTTAACATGCTCTGTAAGATCTATTAAATTAAAAAAATAGCAGGTGATGCTTATGTCAAACAAAGTAAAAAAAAGCTCTCTTGAAGATTCCATTCAAAAATTAGAGCAACTCGTTCATCAACTAGAAACAGAAAAACTCGCCTTAAATGATGCTTTAAAATACTTTGAGGAAGGCGTTTCTTTGGTCCGCACTTGTCAAAATGAGCTCGCCTCTGCCGAGCAAAAAATTCAAAAATTAAACGAAAGAAATAACCTTATCAGCCCAGAAAATATTGGAGAAACTCCACTTGAATAATATCGAATCCTTTGTTCAAAAAAATAAAACAAGAGTTGAAACAAAACTTTCACAATACATTCCTCCATCAGTTTCAGGCGTTGAATCTTTGCAACAAGCAATTCATTACAGCTTATTTGCTGGAGGAAAAAGACTTCGCCCTCTCTTGATTTACGCGACAGGTAAAGCATTACATGCAAAAATCAACTTGCTCGATATTCCTGCAATGGCTATCGAATGTCTTCACACTTTTTCGCTTGTTCACGATGATCTTCCTTGTATGGACAATGCTGATTTAAGAAGGGGGAAACCTACCTGTCACAAACAGTTTAGTGAAGCGATGGCTGTTTTAGCGGGCGATGCTTTACAAACGTTAGCTTTCGAAATACTAGCTTCGGCGCCATCTGCGTTAACTGCGCAGCAACGACTAAAAATGATTGAAGTCCTTGCAAAAGCCTCGGGTTATCAAGGCATGGCTTTGGGGCAAGCCTGTGATATTCAACAAAACAAAAACCTTTCTATCGATTTCGTGAGATATCTGTATCAAGCTAAAACCGGCGATTTAATTAGGGCCAGTGTTCAAATGGCCGTTATCGCATCAGGCTGCCTTTCAAAAAGAATTTTTACCTCTCTCTCTCGATTTGCCGATTGCCTGGGTCTTGCTTTTCAAATTCAAGATGACGTTTTGGATATTGAAAGCGAAGCAAGCTGCTTAGGTAAAGATACAAAAATAGACGAAAAATTGGATAAAAAAACCATCCCCTCTCTGATCGGATTGCAAGCCGCAAAAAGCGAGGTGACTTCTCTTCATCAACAAGCCTTAACTCATTTAAACCAAATTCAATTGCAAAATTCTATTTTAGCCAGCTTGGCTAACACGATTCTTTTTAGAAAACACTAGCATTTCATCGCTCATTTTTTTAATATCTTCTAAAGATTATTATTCAATGAGCTTATTCATGAAAAAGTGCACTTTGTTTTTTTTAAGCTTCGCCTTGTTTTTCCCCCTATTTTTATCCAACGCCTACGCGGACAACAACACTAATACGCCAAACATCCCAAAAAACAATACTACTTTTTTACAACAAGCTAACACCGCTGTGCTCTCTCAGAGCGCAGATCGCCCTGGATATTATACGTTAACGCTCTATGGCGTAAATCCTTATATGACTTACTTTTCAACGATGCCATTTCATTCAAGCAGCATTCTCCTTACTCAAGATTTTATGAACACTTGGTTTCTCGGCGACAAAGGCGCACAACAAAACAATCCAAACGCCATTATTTTGGGTAGCCAATTAAACGGTGAAATCAATCAGAATGCAGAGGTACCTTTACTAATTTTGTCTAATCCAAAATCCAATGCAAATAAAACAACTATCCAATATGTAGCAAAATCGCTTTCAACAAATTCACTCAATTTAAAAGAATTCCGATATGATCATGCTGTACTCGTTATCACCAGTTAATCTAAAAAGGAAATTTCTCATGAAAAAACAAACCTCTTTTTTAATAGCGGCTCTATTTTTTATAGGGTTATCCGCATTTTCATCAGCTTTATTAGCCGCAACAGATTCCGTTTCTCCCACAACTCCAACCGCCACCCCATCAAAGTTAATGGGGTTATTTTCTGGATGGCGAGATAAATTCTTTTCAGGAAAAACTTCTATTTCATCTGCGCCATCTATCAACACCGATCGAAATGGCGTCGTAAAAAATTCAGCGCCAAACCCAGTAGAAAATAATTTATCCGAGCCTAATCCAGTCGCTGGAACCCTCCAACAATTGCGATTTAACTACAAAGTCATGCTCTACAATAGAGCACAGCTAGCCTCGCTACAGGATCAAATTAAAGCTTTACAAACACAATTAAAGCTATTGCAGCCAAATCCTGCTTATCGACTCTATTGGTTTTCCATCGGCGCATTAACACTCTTCATTGGATTATTACTGGGTATCCTCTTCAGCTATATTTTCCGCTCGAGAGAAAAACGTTTATTTTAATTTCTGGAGATTGCGTATGGCGAAATTACATTTTTATTATTCCGCGATGAACGCGGGGAAAAGCACGACGCTTTTACAATCGGCTTATAATTATAATGAGCGAGGGATGGATACGTTATTATTTTCGCCTGAGATTGATAATCGCTTCAAAAAAGGCACCGTACATTCGCGTATCGGATTAAATGCTTCCGCTATCGCTTTTAATGATCGGTTTGATTTTTTCGATCACGCTGCAAAAGCCATTGAAAAAAAAACCAATATTCGTTGTATTCTGATCGATGAAGCTCAATTTTTGAAAAAAATTCAAGTCGAGCAGCTTTCTAAAATAACCATTGAATTAAATCGCCCTGTGTTAGCATATGGGCTACGCACTGATTTTTTAGGCGAGCCGTTCGAAGGGAGTAAATATTTACTCTCTTGGGCTGAAGAATTAATTGAAATCAAAACCATTTGTCATTGTGGGCGAAAAGCCACCATGAATCTCCGTGTTGACGAACAGGGACACGCTGTTTCTCAAGGTAAACAAATCGAAATCGGTGGCAATGGTCGCTATGTTGCTGTTTGCCGCAAACATTTCGATCTGGGCGAAGCGTGTATTTTTAACGAAAAGTAAAAGAGAACAATAACCATGCGAAGAGTTTTTATTTTGATGATGGATTCTTTTGGGATAGGTGCTTTACCCGATGCGGAAAATTTTGGCGATGTCGGCAGTAATACTTTCGGGCATATTGCCGAAGCTTGTACGCAAGGAAAAGCCAATGTCGAATTCCTCCGACAAGGCAATCTTAACATACCCCATTTGCTCGCTCTCGGATTACATGATGCCGCCAAAGAATGCCAACAAAAATGGATCTCCGGCCTTGAACATCATGCGCACACGCATGGCGCTTATGGCTTTGCCGCCGAATTAAGCAAAGGCAAAGATACCCCAAGTGGGCATTGGGAAATCACGGGCGTCCCCATTCATTTTGAGTGGGGGTATTTCCCACCCAAATATCCGAGCTTTCCAAAAGAATTAACGGACGCTTTTATAAAAGAAGCAAATCTTCCTGGTGTTTTAGGCAATAAACATTCTTCCGGTACCACGATCATTGATGAATTCGGCGAAGAATCCGTTCAAACAGGAAAACCGATTATTTACACATCGGCCGATAGCGTTTTCCAAATTGCTGCGCATGAAGAAGCCTTTGGTCTCGAGCGTCTTTATGAAATTTGTAAAATCGCGCGACGATTACTCGAGCCTTATAATATCGGTCGCGTGATCGCCCGACCTTTTGCTGGAGCGATTGGGCATTACAAACGAACGAGTAATCGAAAAGATTATTCTATTCCGCCGCCCAAACCAACTGTCTTGGAAAAATTAGTCGAGGCCGGTGGGAAAGTTATTGGCATTGGAAAAATCCCCGATATTTTCGCGCACAAAGGCTTTACACAAGAAGTTGTTTCCCACGACAACACCGAAATGTTCAACGCCATGCTAGATGCTGTAAAGACCGCGCCCGATTATTCACTAACATTCGGTAATTTCGTTGATTTCGATATGCTATTCGGTCATCGCCGAGATGTTGCTGGTTACGCTAAAGCGATCGAGGATTTTGATGCACGACTCCCTAACTTTGAAAAATTATTACGCCCTGGAGATTTGGCGATCATTACTGCCGACCACGGATGCGATCCAACATTCAAAGGAACGGATCACACACGAGAATATATTCCAGTTTTAGTTTTCGGCCCCGGCGTTAAAAAAGGCTCTATCGGTAAACGTCATTCTTTTGCCGATATCGGACAAACGATTGCCGAGTATTTTGATTTACCGATGTTCGAGGAAGGGAAATCATTTCTGGATGTTGTTTTTGATACAGGCCGACCTCGATAAAAAAATCTTTTGTTAATTGAAAGGAAATTACTATGCCGTACATAAAAGCAAACAAGACGAATTTATATTATGAAATCCATGGAAAAGGAAATCCTTTGGTTTTGGTTACGGGTTATTGTGGCAATACTTTTAATTGGTCGCTCATATTAAATGATTTGAAAAAACATTTTCAATGCTTAATTTTTGATAACCGCGGTACCGGGCTATCCGATGTTCCTGATGGCACCTATTCTGTTGAAGATATGGCCGCTGACACAATAGATTTAATCAATAAATTAGGGTTTAAAAAAACTCATATTTATGGCAATTCTTTGGGTGGCGCCATTGTTCAAACAATGGCTTATAAATATTCCGATCAAATCGATCGCGTGATCATTGGTAATTCTACCGCTAAATTTAACGCACAAATGCTATTTGCTGCTAAAAATTTTATTGATTATTATGAAAAAAATTCTGATTTATTAGAACAAGCAAAACTATGGCTGCCGATTTTGATGTCAGAAAACTTTATTACCCATGAAGCTAATTTAAAAGCATATTTTGAGAATAGTATTAATAATCCAAAACCCATCTCTCTTAAAGGAATGATTGCCCAGTATGCCGGCATGCATACCTTTGATTCAAGAAAATGGGTAGATAAAATTACCCATCGTTGTTTAATACTAAGCGGCGATGAAGACCTCATTTGTTTACCCAAAGAATCACAATATTTGCACGAGCATATAAAAAATTCACAGTTGCATATTTTTAAACACTGTGGTCACTTACCCCATATTGAATATCCCCAATTGAATAATGAAATTATTATGAATTTTCTACAGGGTTAGTTCTATACTCGTAGCGAATGAGATTTCGGGTCTGTCACAAATAGACCTGAATATAATTACGATTGAACAATCACTTCCCGCTGGGGTGAAATTTGCCTGCTTAGGTTTGTTCCGCCGATGACAGCGGCAGGTACGATCACAAAATTCACAATAGGAATCATCGCTGCAATAGACACGGTGATTCCAAAGCCAAAACAAGCGGCAAAATGTCTTTTGACAAAAGTGCGGGTCGACTCAAAATTTTCTTTTCGATTATCGATTGGATAATCTAAATATTCGATTGCCATCACCCAAGCAATAAACAAAAACCACACCCCACTTGCTATCACATTCACGCCTGGAATAAAAAATAAAATCAAAACGCCCACAAGCCTCGGTAAATAATAAATCATTTTTTGCCCTTCGCGCTTGAGCGTTCGATAGCTTTCGAACAGCAATCCTTTCGATTCGATCGGCGCGTGTTTTGGATCAATCATCCTGTCCATTTTGGCGGATAAAAAGCTATTAAATGGCGCGCCGATCAAGTTTGTCAACGTCGTAAAAATGTACGCAAACAAAATGCTCATCGCTAAAAAACAAACAATATCAAAAAAAAATTTTAGAAAATGCAAATAATGCGGCAATAATCCGCTCAATCGCCCGACCCAATGAAACCCTATCCAAAGCGCTAGCATAAAAAATAACGTGTTAATCAGTGCGGGAATAATAATGTATCGCTTGAGTCCTTTTGAAAAAAGCAATTGATAGCCCCGCAACAAACAAACAGGCCCTATAAAAACTTTATCGATCATAACCAATCAGCTGTTGTCGAAGTAAAGCAATCGCTTTTGCATAGTCTTTTTGGCAAAAAATCGCAGAACCTGCTACGAATACATTCGCACCCGCTTTGGCGATGTTCGCAATATTTTTTTCAGAAACGCCGCCGTCAACCGACAAATTAATTTCTCGTCCGCTTTGATCAATCAATTCCCGAACACGTTTAATCTTATCAATCATGCCAGGAATAAAAGACTGCCCGCCGAACCCCGGATTCACGGTCATAATCAAAATCAAATCCAATGACGATAATATATAATCCAAATAATCAAGCGGTGTTGCAGGATTAAAGGCAAGGCCTGCTTGACAGCCGAATTTTTTAATCAATGTCACCGTTCGATCCACATGCTTCGAAGCTTCTGGATGAAACGTAATCATCGAAGCGCCCGCCTCGACAAACGCCGGAATAATCGCATCGACAGGCTCGATCATCAAATGCACATCAAGTGGCGCCTTGATCCCATAATCGCGTAATGCCTTACACACCAATGGCCCAATCGTTAAATTCGGCACGTAATGATTATCCATCACATCGACATGAACCCAATCAGCGTCCGCATTAAGTACTTTTTCGACGTCTTCGCCCAACCGCGCAAAATCAGCCGATAAAATCGATGGGGCAATCAAATAATTACGCATCGACTTTTCCCTCTTTTTGGTCCAATCGCCTTAACACTTCTCCTGCTAAAGCTAAATATGCAATAGCGCCTTGCGATTTAGCATCATACAATAATCCCGGCAGGCCATAACTCGGCGCTTCGGCCAATCGTACATTACGCGGAATCACGGTTCGAAACACCTTGTCGCCAAAGTGATTAAGCAATTGTTCAGATACTTCGACTGCTAATCGGTTGCGCCCGTCATACATCGTACGTAAAACGCCCTCAACCTCAAGGGCGGGATTAATTGCTTGCTTCACTTGATCCATCGTATTAAGTAAGCTCGATAATCCCTCAAGCGCATAATATTCACATTGCATCGGAATTAACAACGAATGAGCCGCAACCAACGCATTCAACGTTAAAACATTGAGCGAGGGTGGGCAGTCAATCAAAATAAAATCATACAAGGAAATAATAGGCGCCAACCGCGTTTGTAATTTTTTCTCGCGATCCGCCTCTTTCAAAAGCTGGACTTCAGCAAACGTGAGATCATGGTTGGCGGGAATTAAATCATACCCTGCCGATGATGTTCGTTTAATTTCATCGAAAGGCGTTTCATCGACCAATAATTCGGTTAACGTTTTTTCGAGTTCATTTTTATTAATGCCGCTACCCATCGTCGCGTTGCCTTGTGGATCGATATCAATAAGTAAAACGCGCTTTTTAGTCGCGGTCAATGAAGCGGCTAAATTAACGCTTGTCGTCGTTTTACCAACCCCGCCTTTTTGATTCGCAATCGCAATAATTTTCACCACGATTTTTCATCCTTTCTTAACGCAAACTAAGTGCCTCTCGGCATCCAAATCAGGAATATTCAACCGATGAACCGATTCAACAGCAAAACCATCGGGTAATGCTGAAAGTTCTTCTGCCGGATAAACACCTTTCATCGCCAAAAATTTTCCATCCTCACAACACAGGTGTTTTGTTGCCAACAGCATAGCATGAATCGATGAAAAAGCACGCGTTACCACAACATCAAAACAGTGGAGGGGCTGATAATTTTCAGCGCGATTGTGAACCACTTCAACCCGCTTTAAATTCAATTCTAGTTTGACTTGATTTAAAAAACGCGTTTTTTTGCTATTGCTATCGAGTAACGTCACTTGTTTATCGGGAAAAACAATCGCGAGTGGAATCCCTGGCAACCCGGCTCCGCTGCCCACATCAATAATCGACTCTCCCATAATATACGGGCTGATCGCCAAACTATCGAGCAAATGATAAATCACCATTTTTTGGGGGTCTGTGATCGCGGTTAAATTATATGTGTAATTCCATTTGTGCATAAGACAAAGATAGTGTGATAAAACATCGATTGATGAGGATGGGTAAAGGCCACACTCGAGATAACGCTGCAATAAACCCTGAACCGCCGAAAACATTACGCGCACACCTTATTTTCCATTTTTTTCAAGCCCGACACACCAAGCTTTTCCCAATTTTTCGCCGATTGACCAATAGTGATTATCTGGCATCGTGAGCGCAAATGGGGCTATTTTTTTAATGTCCGGCTTCCCATTTGTTAAACAGGATTCTTCCGCATAAGCCCGTTTAATTTTACCAATAAATAATGTGTTAGTTGGAAGATCAACCGTTTCCACAACCTCGCATTCCATGCATAAAGGACATTCTTTGATCATCGGGGCTTTTGCTAATTCTCCGTAAAAAGTTTCAAACAGAGTCGACTTATCCTCTTTATACCCAGACACGAGCCCACAATAATCCGTTTTGCTCATTAAATGCTCACTGGGAACATTGACACTAAACACACGCTCTTTGATAATCCCTTGATTTGTGTAGTGATAGCTGCCCAATGCTACAGCAATCATCGGGGGATTAGCATTGACTCTTGAAACCCAGCCTACCGTTAGAAAATTAGGCTTATTTTCGACCATAACGCCCACAATGACCACCGGCATCGGATATAAAAACGCATTATCTAATTTGATTTTTGGCATAACAGTCCTCCTTTAATTTTCATTTTGTTTTTTCCATGAATTCATTTTTCTAGGCTATCCTCGGTAACTATGCTACGCCATGGTGCTCTATAATCGATAATGCTTTTTTAAATAAATCAGCAATAAAGAAATCGAAGCGGGTGTAATACCCGGAATTCGAGAAGCAATACCAATCGTTTCTGGTTTTATTTGTGTCAATTTTTGGCCTACTTCCGTCGATAACCCGCGAATATTTTTGTATTGGATTTCGGCTGGAATGCGCGTTTCTTCATATCGCTGATGGCGTTCAATATCGATCATTTGGCGATCAATATACCCTGCATATTTGGCTTGAATTTCAATTTGTTCTGCTGCTTGTAAATGCTGAATGGGTGGCCCAATTCCATCGATTTCCGTAAGATCAAAATAAGTTAATTCCGGTCGCTTTAATAAGCTAGCCAAAGAACATTCTCGTCCAAACGGTTGCCCTAATTTTTGCTCTAATGCTTTTGCCTCGGGCGTTTCTGGTCTCACCCATGTTTTATTTAACCGCTGTTGCTCTTGTTGAATCAGTGTTTTTTTGGTCATAAAAACTTTAAAACGCATTTCATCGACGAGCTTTAATTCGTATCCTTTTTCAGTCAACCGCAAATCTGCATTATCTTCTCGTAAGGTGAGTCGATATTCGGCTCGGCTTGTAAACATGCGATAAGGTTCATTGGTTCCTTTCGTGATTAAATCATCAATCATCACGCCGATATAGGCTTCGTTGCGAAACGGTGTCCAAGGTTCTCGATCAAGTGCCTGCCTTGCGGCATTAAGTCCAGCTATTAACCCTTGCGCAGCCGCTTCTTCATAGCCGGTCGTCCCATTGATTTGCCCAGCAAAAAATAAACCGGCAATCAATTTTGTTTCAAGTGAGCGTTTTAAATCTCTCGGATCAAAAAAATCATATTCAATCGCATAGCCCGGACGAGTGATATAGGCTTGCTCTAAACCAACGATTGAATGAATAAAATCAACCTGCACATCAAACGGCAGACTCGTTGAAATACCATTCGGGTAAACCTCATAGGTATTTAATCCTTCAGGCTCAATAAAAATCTGATGGCTCGATTTATCCGAAAAACGAACGATTTTATCCTCAATCGACGGACAGTATCGAGGACCGATACCCTCAATATCCCCACGAAATAACGGAGAGCGATCAAGCGCTTGTCGAATAATGTCGTGGGTTTTTTCACGCGTATGCGTAATGTGGCAACAAACCTGCTCGGGATGCTCTAAGGCATTGCCTAAAAAAGAAAACACGGGTGTAGGATGGTCGCCGCATTGAATCTGCATTTTACCGTAATCAATCGTTCGACCATCGATTCTGGCCGGCGTGCCTGTTTTCAACCGCCCCACACGAAAAGGCAATTGACGTAAACAATCCGCTAAGCGAATCGATGGCATTTCGCCAATACGGCCAGCCGCATAGTTTTGGAGTCCAACATGGACTTTCCCATGCAAAAAAGTCCCGACGGTCAGTACTACCGCTCGACTATAAAATTTCAATCCAGTTTTTGTTATAATGCCTCGAGTTTGGCTGTTTTCTACAATCAACTCATCGACCGCTTCTTGAAAAATGTTTAGGTTAGGTTGTTGTTCAATAGCCGCACGAATCGCTTGTTTATAAAGCAGACGATCGGTTTGTGCGCGCGTCGATCGAACAGCAGGGCCTTTGCTTGCGTTCAACACACGAAAATGAATGCCGGCTAAATCGGCCGCATGCGCCATGATGCCGCCCAATGCATCGATCTCTTTGACTAAATGGCTTTTCCCAATTCCGCCAATTGCTGGATTACATGACATTTCCCCCATCGTTTCACTGCGATGTGTAATCAATAATGTTTTTGCGCCAATACGTGCTGAAGCTAAAGCGGCCTCAGTACCGGCATGTCCGCCACCGACAACAATGACATCGAAATGATATTGATCTGCACTCATTTAAAAAACCTCATGGGGGCCGATTGGGGTAGTTCTATTTCAGAAGGATTGAGGATTGAGGATTGAAGATTGAGGGAATGAATCGCTTCACAATGGTTATTTTTATATGAATCTAAATATTGGGAAATATTCGTGTTTTTTATTTTCTTGCACATGATGATCCCCTGCTGGTTTATTTTTCTAAATCAGCGTTTTTTGTGTTTATGAGGAAAATAACTATACCGTTGCTTGGCCGGAACGGCAAACCGTTTGTTATCTTCTAATCGTAAAGCGGTAAGCGTATGTCCCCAGGAACAACCCGTATCGATTGCTTCGATATTAGGCGTATATGTTTGTCCATTCAAAGAGGCCCAATGACCAAAAATAATACGAGGTTGAATAGGGATCCGATTGGGCATTGAAAACCATGGGTATAAATCATTCGATTGGCTTCCTAAAACACCTTTTTCGGTTAAATTTAATCGGCCATCGGCATAACAATACCGCATTCTCGTAAAGGCGTTGATAAAAAACCGATAACGTGCAATTCCCGTCAAGGCGGGGTTCCATTGTTCCGATTGATCGCCGTACATATTTTTTAGTTCGATTGCGTATTGATTACTTTGAAGCATTGCTTCAAGCTCTCGTGCACATTGTATCGCTTCCTCGAGATCCCATTTTGGATAAATGCCAGCATGAACTAAAACCGCATTAAGCGATTTATCATAATGTAATATTTTTTGATTTCTCAACCAATCGATTAGTTCTATTTTATCGGGCGCTTTTAAAATATCGCTGAAATGATCGTGTGGACGCCCTTTGGATGAATCAATCGCAACAGCCATACAATGCAGATCATGATTGCCCAGAACAGTGATTTGCTGATCGCCCAGCGAGCGAATAAAACGCAATACCTGTAATGAATTTGGGCCGCGATTGATCAAATCCCCAACAAACCAAAGCCGATCTTTTTTGCAATCGAACTCAATTAATTTTAAAAGCAATTGTAATTCTTCACAACACCCTTGTACGTCGCCAATTGCATAAGTACTCATAAAAAACCTGACGTTGTGTTTTTTAAACTTATTAGCATATTTTTTTGATGCTGGGATTTTTCAAGAGCGATAAGGATTGAGAGAATGGGACTGTTTCGCAGCAATTTTTTATTATCACGCTTTTCCGAAGACATAAAAAACTTCATCTCTCAATTAATGCATTAAAATTTCAACTCTAGATAGATTGGATTATAATACGCTTATATCATTTTCAACACAGGATATTTTTATGTTAAAAAGTATGACGGGCTTTATTAAAAAAGAATTTTCATCAGAAAATGGACAATTATGTTTTGAAATTCGCTCTGTCAATCATCGTTATCTGGAACCTTCTTTTCGCTTACCTGAATCGTTTCGTGATTTGGAGCCTTTATTGCGTGATCAGTTATCAAAAAAAATTCAGCGTGGAAAAATAGATTGCACCCTGCGTTTTACCCCGAACGAATCGAATAATACAAATATCACTGTTAATAAGAAATTAATGGATCAGCTTATTTTGTTAAGTCATTCGATTGCCGATAAGATTTCAACGCAAAAACAGGGAATGATTAACCCGACGGATATTTTGCGTGTTCCGCACGTATTACAAGTTATTGAACAAGATCATCACTTACTTAAACCGGCTGTTCTTCGATTGTTTCAAGAAGCGCTTTGCGATTTAAATTTGATTCGTGAAAAAGAAGGTGCAGCTTTGCAAAAACTATTGCAGTCACGTTTACACAAAATGATTTCGGAATTAAAGAAGATTTCTTCTCATTTACCCAAAATATTAGCTGAACAGAAAAAAATAATGCGTACACGATTTAAAGAATTAAAAATTGAGTTGGAGTTGGCTCGATTGGAACAGGAAATTTTATTATTTATTCAAAAAACTGACGTGGCTGAAGAAATTGATCGACTAAAATTTCATATTGATGAAACATTTCAGATTCTAGAAAGCAAAAAACCGTGCGGTCGACGATTAGATTTTTTGATGCAAGAACTCAATCGAGAAGTTAATACGATGGGTTCAAAGATATCGCATAAAAAAGTGACGTCCCAAGTCGTTGAACTCAAAGTGTTAATCGAACAAATGAGAGAACAAATCCAGAATATAGAATAATTAATTTATTTAATTAACTTAGTTGTTATTATAATAAGAGGACGATAAATCGGGGGATAATCCAAAATTCCCCTTATAATTCATAGAGTTAAGATATTTATAACCTTGTGATTATCCAGGCTTAATTAACGTAGATAAACTGTGAAAAAGATGGGGATAAAACCAGTGTGGATTTTGAATGCTTCGAAAAGGGCGCTTACCACAACGATTTAAACAAGTTATTCACAGGTTTTTCATTTTAATGTTTATGAGAAGCTTATTTCTTGGTTTACGCCTTTGCACGCGACAAAAAATAATTAGCGGCTCAGATGATTTTATTGAGGATGCGGTGCAACAGCTGATTCGATTAGATGTGCCTCATGCGGCAAGGCAGCCTTAGTTGGGTTTTTTTTCCAAAAAAAGCAAATACTAAGTAGCCTGTCGGTAACCCTTCAAAAATAATACTACTTTGTTTTGCATTAAATTTTTCTAAAAACAGGGCTAATTTTCCGCCATTAGACGTCAATTCGGTCAGAATATTTTCTCTTAAAGAATTAAAAATTAATTTTACGAGTTCAGTTGATTGTTTTACTGGAAGATCGTATTCAAAGAGTTTCTTAAATAGGGATTCAAGTTGATCAATAGTTTTGATTTTGGTATCAAAAATTTCGGCTACTGTGGCTTGTTTAAACGGGTACCCGTCCAAAGTAACTAAGACATCAAGGAAATCGTGATCATTTTTAATAGTCAGAGCAACTGTTTCTAATTGTTGCTCAGTTAAGGTATCCATCATTCTTGTTTTAGATTTTGATAATACCTTGGTTGTATATTCGTCTGTTTGAGTTAATAAAAAGAAGTTAAAAATGAGTAAAAATTCTTCGGTTGTTTGAATACTTTCAGTCAATTTTTCTAGCGCCCTAAGCATAATAATCCCATTCATGATCCAAAATCTCGCATCTCTTATTGTCGACGGATCACGCTCGTCTTTAAAAAAAGCGTAAAAATCTTGAGCAGTAAGCTTTGTCTTTGCAAAAGCTTTAAGAAATTGGTTTTTATCCTCTTGATTAGTTAATTGCTGGAAAACATCAAGGAATGTTTCGGGAGATTGACATAGTACTGATTGCATAATTATTCCGCTTTTTATTATTGATTGATTTGTTATTGGCTGAACTCAAAACATCGCCGTTCCGTTCAATATAGAACAATTTTTCAAATTCGCTCGAAAAAGATCAAAAAATTCGCATAAAGTTATCAGTAAAGCCAAAAATCATCTTTCACTTTTGATGCCCCGCATCCATAATTCGCGCGGAGGAGAATTTGGGTATGGCGACGAAATTACGCGTTTTTCGTAACAATCAGTTTACTAATTGGCAATTCAATGTGTGGGATGTTATTGCGTTGGGGCTTATTTTCTCCGCATTGGTGCTATTAGCGTGGTCGGCGATTCAAATGTCGGCGCCTTATCATGTGGGTGAAGTTTTACCGATTTCTTTATCTCCCAAGTATTTACCCTATTATGCATTACGCACTGTTTATCATATGCTCGTTGCGCTATTTTTTTCATTATTATTTACGTTTACGGTGGGGACGCTAGCCGCTCGAAATAAACATGCGGAACGATTGATCATTCCCTGCATTGATATTTTACAATCTATGCCTATTTTGGGGTTCCTATCCATTACTGTCGTTGTGTTTATTCGGTTATTTCCGAATAGTTTATTAGGGCCTGAAAGTGCCTGTATTTTTGCTGCGTTTACTTCACAAGTATGGAATATGACGTTAGGATTTTATCAAAGTTTAAAAATGGTGCCTTATGATCTTCGGGAAGCGAGTGCGATGTTTCAATTATCATCGTGGCAGCGTTTTTGGCGGCTCGATGTGCCATTTGCCATGCCGAGCCTCGTTTGGAATATTATGGTATCGATGTCAGCGACATGGTTTTTTATTGTCGCAACCGAAGCGATTGAGGTCAATAATCAAACTATTTTATTACCGGGTATTGGCTCTTATATTTCTTTAGCCATTGCGCATAAAAACATAGCGGCAATTTTGTATGCAATTTTAACCATGCTGATTGTCATTTTGCTCTATGATCAACTGCTATTTCGCCCGCTCGTTTTATGGAGTGAAAAATTTAAATTGGATGGGAAAGAAGAAGGCGCGTATAAACCGAGGTCTTTCTTGAATTATCTTTTTCGCCACACGCGATTTTTTCGATGGGTTGGCGAATGGGTAGCGTCTTTTTGTGACATCATCATCAACTTACCTCTTTTTCGAAATCCTTCCATACCCAGACAAAGTTTTGCTGTGCGTTCACGACCGGTTACTTTGTTGATTTATGTTTGGTATATCGTTTTGGCGGTGGCGAGTTTAGTTTTGCTTTCTTTGTTGTTGCGGTTTGTGTTTAATACCTTAACAGTGAGAGAAGCGTTACATGCGGTTATTTTGGGTTCCTATACTAGCATTAAAATTATGACGATGATTGTTTTGTGCTCACTGCTTTGGGTACCGATTGGAGTTTGGATTGGGTTGCGGCCCAAAGCGGCTTACATCATTCAACCCATCGCACAGTTTTTAGCAGCCTTTCCAGCGAATTTGCTTTTTCCTGTCGCCGTGATTCTAATTGCGCATTATAGTTTAAATACGCAAATTTGCCTAACGCCGCTCATGGTGCTCGGCACGCAATGGTATATTTTATTTAACGTAATTGCGGGAACGACGGCAATTCCTAAAGATTTAATTCAGGTGACGCAAAATTTGGGGGTTAAAAAACTGCTGTGGTGGCGACGCTTTATTTTGCCCGGTATTTTTCCTTATTTTATCACGGGGGCGATTACGGCGGCGGGGGGTGCTTGGAATGCAAGTATCATCGCGGAAGTTGTTCAATGGGGAAATATTACTTTAACTGCGCCGGGGATAGGCGCTTACGTCTTTCATGCAACTGCAGTTGGCGATTTCCCGCGCATTGCCTTGGGTATGGGCGTCATGTGTTTATATGTGCTGCTGTTTAATCGGCTCATTTGGCAGCCATTATATAATTTAGCGGAAAAACGTTTTCAGATTGATTAAGAGGGTCGAGCAATGCTGGCATTTAAAAAAAAGCCAATCGTTGAGCTTAAACGAGTTCGAAAAGTCTTCAAAAAAGAAGAAGAACAGGAATTGTTGGTGCTCGACAATATTAATTTTCGTATCTATGAATCGGAAATTATCGCCCTACTCGGGCGTTCAGGCTGCGGAAAATCGACTTTGCTGCGTATTATCGCGGGATTGCTGAACGCATCAGGCGGGCAAGTGTTTTATCGAGGAAATTTGGTCCAAGGGCCTGCGCAAGGCATTGCAATGGTTTTTCAACATTTCGCACTAATGCCGTGGTTGACAGTTTTGCAAAACGTGGAGCTCGGATTAGAGGCGAACGGTACGCCCAAACAAGAGCGCCGTCAGCGTGCGTTGAAAGCGATCGATATGATCGGGTTGGATGGATTCGAATCGGCTTTCCCCAAAGAATTATCAGGCGGGATGCGGCAGCGTGTTGGGATTGCCCGAGCACTGGTTGTGAATCCAGATTTATTATTGATGGACGAACCATTCTCAGCATTGGATGTGTTGACGGCCGATAATTTACGCAGTGATTTATTAGACCTTTGGCATGGAGATAGTGAGAAAAAGAGCAGTATTTTGCTCGTGACGCATAACATCGAAGAAGCTATTGTGATGGCTGATCGAGTGATTATTTTGGATACAAATCCTGGGCATGTGATCGCCGAACTTAAAATACCTTTAGCGCACCCACGCGATCATCAGTCACAGGAGTTTCTAAAATTGGTCGACCAAGTGTATACCTATATGACAAGTCCGAGCGCGTTTGCGACAGCATTTGAAGCGCCGGAAGTGATTGATCTGGGTTATCGTTTTCCCGATGCCAGTATTTCTGAATTGTCGGGATTGGTTGAAACGCTTGCGGAATTACAAAAAGATCAAGCCGTCGATTTACCGTTGCTCGCCAGTGAGTTTAGCTTGGATATTGATGATTTATTACCACTGACCGAAGTGCTCGATATTTTACGTTTGGCCACAGAAGCATCAGGCGATATTAAATTGACTGAAGCGGGTAAGGCTTTTGCTGAGGCTGATATTTTGGATCGCAAGAAAATTTTTGCCGAACATTTATTAAAGCACGTACCACTTGTCAAATATATTTACGATGCGCTGCATGAAAAAGAAAATCATCGCGTCGCGAAAAAGCATATTCTCGAGCATTTAGAAGGGTATTTGAGTGCGTCCGATGCGCGTCGTGTACTAAAAGTGATTATTGAGTGGGGCCGCTACGCAGAATTATTTGCCTATGACGATAAGAGCGGCGAATTGAATTTAGAAAACCCAGAATAATTCTGAAAAACAAGAGGAGAAACGTATGTTCAAACATTTACTGTTTATGATCGGATTGACTTTATTGATTATAATTAGCGAGCCCGTATGGCAGTTTGGGCTGCATCAACTGTTAGCGTTTCACAGCTATTTATTAACGCATATTGCTTCTATTTTTTCGCAAAGCAAAGAAACAGCGAAATTTCTCGAGCGCTTTATTGCGATTATGGCTACTCCCATTTTAATTTCGAGTGCGTTGAGCGGAATCTATTGGCTATTTAAACGAAGATCCATGCCGGGTATTGAGCTATTTTCTTGGACAGTTTGGATTGTTCTCATGACGGCATTACTATTAGCTTAGTGTTGAGATGTAACGCGAAAAGTCATCTGATAGGGCGAAAAAAATTCATTTCATTAAATTCTGCTGAAAACGCAATTTTTATGCTCTTAAGCGAGGGATTTCACGTAAAAATGTGCCTTCTGCTTCTATAGGCGATGCCCCTGAATAAAACACTCTGACACGTTGTCGCTCATAGGCTACTGCTGCTAATTCTGCTTGCTGATCTCTACATAAAATTCCTTTTTCCGATAACCTCTGTTTGAAATACGCGACTCTATCCCCTAAATTTCCTTCGACTCTTATTGTAACGCGTCTCTCTCTCATCATCCGTGTAAAATAAGCGCGATCTTCGTGTAGCAGCCATTCCAAACGCCTTTCCACCAACTGTCTATCCTCGTTTTCTGTAGCCACAGAACGTTCAGGTAGAGGCAAGGCGTCTACCACAGGCATCCTTCCTTGATATATCGATTGATACATCGATATTATCGACGTCATAATATTATCTTCAATAAGTGCGACAAATTTTTCCCAATATGTTTGCATGTCTTGATCAGCGAGAGCGTTTTCCCTGGTAACAAATCCTTGACGAAAGGGCATAGAACAATACAATGTTATTCTGTTTTTCAAAGCGGCCCACTCTCGTTGTCGTTCTTCATTTCCTCCCCACTGAAAAAATTCATTTCGACTCTCCTGATCCATTAGGGGGAAAAGCTCGGTGGAAGAAGAAGCGCCCATATACGCCATAAATTGACTGATTTCTATTTTAACTCTCTGACGTTGTTTTTCAGCAAGGTCGCTTTGATCGCGAAGACCAACTTCTCCGCCATCAGGATGATATTTTATGAGAAGATTCATAAATTCATCATCATATAACTCACGAATAGTCTCTATTTTCTTCTGACACCTTTCTGCAAAACGCTGTACACGAGAAAAAAAAGCAGTATTAAGATTGATCGATCCAGCGGCCTCTCTTTGTCGCTGAGATACGTAACTGGCTAGATCCTGCATTGGTAACATACTATCTCCAATTTTGTTAAAAAAAATTATTAAAAATACAATAATAGCTTAGCAGAAAATCCCATTCTCGCTACCAGACGCATGTCTAAAGCAGAAAAAAAGAAAGCTGTTGAATCGCATTGAAAATCAAGTATGATTACTTTTTAAGGATGGTATTTATAATTTTAAATTCAAGCAGGGGGTTTTAATGTTTTCATCCGGGCTTTTATTTTCGTTGATTGCCGCAGCGATTGCTCTGTTGTATGGCCTCGTTTCTGTTAAATGGATTTTAGCCCAACCCACAGGGAATGCGCGCATGAAAGAAATCGCTTTAGCGATTCAACAAGGCGCGTCGGCTTACCTCAATCGTCAATACATGACGATTAGTATCGTCGGTATTCTTATTTTTATTCTTATCGGCTTTGTTCCCGCGTTGGGGTGGTATACCTCGATTGCTTTTGCTTTAGGCGCGATTTTATCAGGTATCGCGGGATATATTGGCATGAATATTTCTGTTCGCGCTAATGTTAGAACCGCTGAAGCAGCACGAGAAGGCGAAAACAAAGCATTGCGGCTCGCTTTTCGCGGCGGTGCAATTACTGGCATGCTGGTCGTAGGGTTGGGATTGCTCGGCGTAGCGGGATATTATAGTTTTTTATTGCTCATGAATCATGCGCTGGTTCTTAATGAAGAAACCATTAAACCGCTCATCGGGTTAGCTTTTGGAGGGTCGCTTATCTCCATTTTTGCGCGATTAGGCGGGGGCATTTTTACAAAAGGCGCTGATGTTGGCGCCGATTTGGTGGGGAAAATTGAAGCGGGTATCCCAGAAGATGATCCAAGGAATCCCGCCGTGATTGCCGATAACGTCGGTGATAACGTGGGAGACTGCGCGGGCATGGCTGCTGACCTATTTGAAACTTATGCCGTTACGCTCGTGGCGACCATGTTGCTGGGCGCGCTGCGGTTTGGTGATATGTCTACGGAAGCCATTACTTATCCGCTGGCATTGGGCGGAGCAGGAATTATTGCATCCATTGTCGGCTGTATGTTTGTGCGGGTGAAAGAGCCCGGCAAAAAAATTATGCGCGCGATGTATCGTGGACTGTTTGTGAGCGAGTTATTGGCGATGATTTTATTTTATCCCATTACTGTTTGGCTCATGAAAAATGTCTCATCACCTTTTTATCCTAATTTAAGTGCATTGCATCTTTATGGCGCGGCGTTGGTCGGTTTATTTTTAACGGCATTGATGGTGTTTATTACAGAATACTATACAGCGACAGAATATGCGCCTGTTCGACGTGTTGCAAAGGCCTCAATGACGGGGCACGCCACGAATATTATTGCCGGTATTGCCGTTTCGATGCGCGCCACGGCTTGGCCAGTATTAGCTATTTGCGCCAGTATTTTAATGGCTTATCATTTGGCGGGACTCTATGGTATTGCCATCGCCGCGACAGCGATGCTTTCCATGACAGGCATTATCGTTGCGTTAGATGCCTATGGCCCGATTACGGATAATGCAGGAGGCATTGCGGCAATGGCTGATATGCCCAAGAGCGTTCGATGTATTACGGATCGGTTGGATGCTGTGGGAAATACGACAAAAGCGGTCACCAAAGGATATGCTATTGCGTCAGCGGGGCTCGCGGCTTTAGTGTTATTTTCAGACTATACGCATGCGTTATTAAATGTTCATCAAGCGGTTGCCTTTGACCTTTCGGATGAATTAGTCATTATCGGGTTATTTGTTGGCGGCCTTATTCCTTATTTATTTAGCGCCATGGCGATGGATGCCGTTAGTCGCGCTGCGGGAGCCGTTGTTATCGAAGTGCGCCGCCAGTTTAGAGATATTAAGGGGATTATGACCGGTGAAGCAAAACCTGATTACTCTAAGGCGGTTGATTTTTTAACCAAAGCGGCGATCAAAGAAATGATCATCCCCTCTTTGCTGCCAGTAGTGATTCCTATATTAGTGGGTGTCTTTTTAGGACCAAAAGCACTGGGCGGATTGCTCGTGGGAACGATCATTACAGGGTTGTTTGTTGCGATTTCAATGACGATTGGCGGCGGAGCTTGGGATAATGCAAAAAAACATATTGAAGATGGACATTACGGCAATAAGGGTAGTGATGCGCATATGGCCGCTGTTACGGGCGATACGGTAGGCGATCCATACAAGGATACAGCGGGGCCCGCCATCAACCCGCTTATCAAAATCGTCAATATCGTCGCTCTTTTGATCGTGACGTTGATTTAATAATGCGAAAAGATGAGATGCGAGCGAGTTTTTAAACGTGTCAGATCGCTTTTCGCGCAAGTTGAGCGATTATTTACTTGCTTCAATAAAAAGGGTTCGTTATCATACGCTCCCTTTTTAGTTGAGTAGTTTTACGAGAGGTTTTATAAACATGCAAACAGAAATACATCCCGCTTATGATAAAATTAAAGTGGTTTGCAGTTGTGGTAATAAATTCGAAACGCGCTCTACGTTGAGTAATGAAAAAAAATCACTCAACATCGAAGTCTGCGACAAATGCCATCCATTTTATTCAGGACAACAGAAGATTATTGACACGGCTGGCCGCGTTGAGAAATTCAAGCAAAAATACAAAATGCCAGAAAGCGCTTCGAAAAAAGAAAAATCATCCGAAAAGGCTGATAAAGAATAATTTTTTTCTTCCATTTTATTTTCAAACAAAAGCCGCGTCACTGCGGCTTTTTGTTTTTTTCGCGATGAAAAATGAATTAGAATCAATGTTATGAAAATTATCTTTGCAGGATCTCCTGATTTCGCTGCCAAACATTTATCCGCTTTAATCGAAGCGCAAGTAAAAATTGCCGCGGTATTAACGCAACCCGATAAACCGACAGGGAGAGGGAAAAAAGTGGCAGCAACGCCTGTGAAAGAAGTCGCGTTGAGGCACGGGATTTCTCTTTATCAACCCAGTTCTTTAAAAACAGAAGAGACCTTGAATTGGTTTAGAAGTATGGCGCCTGATGTGGTTATCGATGTAGCCTACGGATTGATTATTCCTAAAACGATTCTTGCGATGCCTCATTTTGGTTTTTTAAATGTCCATCCCTCTTTATTACCGAGGTGGCGCGGAGCAGCGCCGATTCAACAAGCTATTTTAGCCGGTGATACAGAAACGGGTGTCTCAATTATGCGTCTTGATGAAGGAATTGATACGGGACCTGTTTTTCTTCAAAGGCGTTGTCTGATTGATCGAAAAGATACGACGGCTTCATTGTCCGAGAGATTAATTAAAATAGGCTGCGAAGCCTTACTTAAAGTATTAGCAAATTTGGCCACATTAAATCCTGTTACACAAACTGAAGCCGGTGCTTGTTATGCGCCAAAAATTGATAAAACGATGGCGCGATTAAATTGGCAAGAATCAGCCGAAATACTGGACCGAAAAATCAGAGCCTTTAATCCCTGGCCCGTTGCGCATAGTGTGTTGGGAAATGAAGTAATTCGTATTTGGGAAGCGGAACCACGAGAGGAAAAAACAACGGCTGCTGAAGGAACGATTTTGAATTGTGATCAAAACGGTATAGAGGTAGTGACAGGGAAAGGCCTCCTTCGATTGTTAAAACTGCAATTTGCTGGCGGGAAAATATTGTCGATCGCCGATATTTTAAACAGTAAAAAAAAATTTTTTATAACGCATTCGCGTTTTGAGTCATGAAAAAAGATCTTCGAGCGGTAGCTGCTCGCATTTTAAATGATCTTTGGACAAGGCAGCTTTCTTTTACGAAAACTTTTCCCACTTATTTAACGGAAAATTATTTGTTTTCAGAAAAAGCGTTTATCAAAGAAATTTGTTATGGCGTTGCACGCTTTTATGAAACGCTGGAATCTATTTTGACCGCCCTTTTAAAAAAACCGCTATCAGAAAAAGATCAGGATATTCACGTATTAATTTTGATCGGATTATATCAATTAATTTATATGCGAACGCCTGATTACGCTGCGATTTCACAAACGGTTGAATCCGCAAGATTTTTGAGGAAAGAATGGGCTTGTAAATTAATTAATGCAGTCTTGCGTAATTTTAGCCGACAGAAAGAAGTTTTTCTTGCGCTCGGCTTAAAGCAAGATAATCACTCAGCTTGGTTTGTCGACGCATTAAAAAAAGTTTATCCGAATGATTGGAAAATGATGCTAGAAGCGAATCAACAACATCCTCCCATGAGTTTGCGCGTTAATCAGCAAAAAATGGCGAGAGAAAATTATCTGAAAAAATTGAGAGACGCCGGTATTGAAGCAGAAATTTCTTCTATTGTTTCATCGGGTATTGTTTTAAAGAATCCCGTTTCTGTGAGCGCACTGCCTGGTTTTTTAGAAGGTGAAGCGTCGGTTCAAGACATCAGCGCACAATTGGCAGCCGAGTTAATGGATTTAGAGGCCGATCAAAATGTGTTAGATGCCTGTGCAGCGCCTGGCGGGAAATTGTGTCATTTGCTGGAAAAAGAACCGCGATTAAAAAAAGTGGTTGCCATCGACCAAGAATTTAGCCGCATGCGTCTAATTGAAGAAAATTTAACTCGGTTGAATTTAAAATCAAAATTGATTTGCGCGGATGCCAGTAAGCCGGAATTGTGGTGGGATCAAGCGTCATTTGATCGTATTTTATTAGATGCACCGTGTTCCGCAACAGGCGTTATTCGTCGCCATCCCGAGATTAAATTATTAAGGCAGGCTGATGATATCGATCAAAATGCTGTTTTACAGCTCTCTTTATTGCAAGCGTTATGGCTATTATTGAAACCCAAGGGAAAATTATTATATGTAACTTGTTCTATTCTGCCGCAGGAAAATGATGAAGTGATTCAAGCATTTTTAAGAACTAAAACAGAAGCGAAAATCGAACCCATTGTTGCTTCATGGGGGAGACAAACATGTTTTGGCCGGCAAATTTTAACAGGCCAGGATAATATGGATGGTTTTTATTATGCGCGAATAAAAAAGACATAAAAAAAGCGGATATTTCCAGTGAGAAAATATCCGCTTTGTGGATAATAAGTTAAATATTATCTGCGGTCGTCGCGATCTCTAAAACCGCCACTACCACGGCGATCACCGCCACGGTCATTACCGCGCCATCTGGATCCACCAGCGCCAGGACCAGCGCCGCCGCCGGTTCTTTCGGTTTTCTCTTTAGCTAAGCTGACGTGTAATTTACGTCCTTTGTACTCTTGGCCATTGAGAGATAATGCTGCATCAGCTTGGCTTGCGTCTTCGAATTCAACAAAGCCAAAACCTTTTGATCGGCCAGAATGGCGATCTTCGATTACTTCCGCGCTGACAATCTGACCAAATTGAGCGAATAACGCTTGTAAGTCATCAGATGTAACTGTGTAGGATAGATTTCCAACATAGAGTCTTTTCATGAGATTGATTCCTCGATTTATTTAAATACTGCACTAGAAACTTTTTTGAAGAACCCATGTTGGGCTGGCAATCAAAAGATAGCGTTCAATGCTCTATAAGCATAGCACAAGGCGGGGCAATTACAATAGGTTTTTTGATTTTGATTTCTTTTTGTGTATACTGCTTTTTTTTTCAATAGGCATAAAAATCGACTCGCCGTCGAGTGTAATAGGGTGATTATGGCGAAATTGAATCTACAGGCCGAGTCTATTTTGATTGTGGCTAAACAATCGTTGCGATTAGCCATTCCCTTGATTGCAACGGGTTTAGTGCAATCTGCAAGCGGTTTTATGGGAACTGTGATGGTGGCTCATTTAGGGGAAATCTCCTTAGCGGCCAGCGCAATTGTTTCAAATATTTACCTGACAGTCATTGTTTTTATGTACGGTTTATTGGGTGCGGTGAGCGTTCTAGTTGCGCAGGCGTATGGCGCAAAAAATCACCAAGGCATCAAGTTGGCGACAGGACAAGGATTTCTTCTGGCTATTATTTTTAGCCTATTGACGATGATTCTTTTATGGAATATGGCTTTTCTGTTGAGAATAACAGGGCAAAATGCCGCTATTATTTTGGTCGCGATCCCCTATTTACACGCTTTAGCGTTAGGACTTATTCCGCTGGGTATTCTTGTGGTTATAGAAAATTATTTAATGGGGATTGCCAAGACTCGTATGGTGCTTTTATTTAGCTTGCTCGAAGTTCCCTTGGAAATTTTTGCTTGTTACGTGCTTATTTTTGGGAAATTCGGTTTCCCAGCATTGGGATTGGTTGGAGTTGGTTATGCTTTTGCGGCGATCTTTTTACTCATGGATATTTTATTGGTTGTGGCTGTTTGTTATTTCCCGTCTACTCGACGAGATAACATTTTTTCATATTGCTGGCGCTTTCAGGTTCCTTATCTTTGGGAAATTATTCGTGTCGGTGTACCCATCGGCTTAATGTACACGGTTGAAATGACAATGTATTTTGGCATGGTTTTTATGATGGGGAAGTTCGGAACGGATCAACTGGCTGCTCATCAAATCGCGATTCAGTATATCAATAATATCGCTTTTATGATTATTTGGGGATTTGCTCAAGCAACAACCATTCAGGTCGGAAGCGCTGTTGGCGAAAATAATCGCGCCGCCATTTTGCGCGCGACACAAATTAATTTATGGCTAAGTTTGACCGTCATGATAATATTAATCGGTGTTTTCTTTATTGGATGTCCCCAATTACTCATTGGTCTAGATCTCGATATACACCAGCCTTATGCCGCCGCTATCGTGTCTCATGCGCTCTTGTTTTTAGCGATCGGCGGTATTGCGCAAGTGGCGGATACGATCCGTTTCATCGCATTAGGGGCTTTGCGTGGACTTAAAGATACGCGGACGCCGATGTGGATTAGTGTGATTATTTTTTGGGGCATTGCTTTGCCTTTAGGGTATTTGTTGGGATTTGTGTTTCATGGTGAAGGTGCCGGTTTATGGTTGGGCGTGTTAATTTCCCTGATTCTCGGTGCCGGTGTCTTATGGTGGCGATATTATCGGTTAGCGCGTACGATTAATTTAGCGGCTCTACTGCTTGCGTGAGAAAGGACGCTCAATTTCCGAACCTATTATCCCGAATTCATCCTAGGTTGCTAACGTTTTTCAAAAAGAGAAATTAATGAATTTATTCCCAGCGCATAAAACTTGGCTCGCATTAAATCGATTGCAGGGATTGTCAGCAAAAGATATTGCTCAATTGACCGCGCGTTTTGATGACCTAGCGACTGTTTTTAAATTATCCGATCAGCGACTGCGCGATAACGGATTTTCCGATTCGTTGATTCGGCAGATTCATGATTTTGATTGGAAGGCTGTTGATAGAGAGTTGGAGTGGCTTGGAAAAAACAATCATCATTTGATCACGCTGGCGGATGAACATTATCCGAGTTTGTTGTGCGAAATTCCGTCACCACCGATTGTATTGTTTGTTGAAGGCGATGTTTGTTTGCTTCAACAACCGCAGCTTGCTATGGTCGGAAGCCGCAATCCGACGCCCATGGGAATTGAAACGGCAGAATCGTTTGCCAGTTGTTTGGCAGCGCGCGGATGGATTATTACCAGTGGATTAGCGATGGGAATTGATGCAGCGAGCCATCGAGGTGCATTATCACAAGGGAAAACGATTGCCGTGCTGGGTTGTGGGATTGATCAAATGTATCCATCTCAACATAAATCACTTGCCGAGTCTATTTCAAGATCTGGCGCAGTAGTATCTGAATTTCCACTCGGAACACACCCTGCAAAAGAACATTTTCCGAGGCGTAATCGCATCATCAGCGGATTGAGTGCAGGTGTTTTGGTTGTCGAAGCGGCGATCAAGAGCGGGTCATTGATTACGGCAAAATTTGCAGCTGATCAAGGGCGAGAAATTTTCGCGATTCCTGGATCCATTCATAATCCTTTGTCGAAAGGATGTCATTATCTCCTTCGACATGGTGCGAAATTAGTTGAAACGGCTGAAGATATTGCCGAAGAACTGCCCTCTTTTTCCCCGCAGAAAGACTCAGCAAAAAAAACGATTGAAACGTCGAATGGACGATTTCAGAGGGATAAGCCGCCAGGGGTTACCCTAGACAAAGATTATCGAAAGCTGCTATCCTGCATCGGCTTTGAGCCGACCGCCATGGATACGCTGGTTATTCGAAGCGGGTTTTCTGTAGCAATCATTTCATCGATGTTGTTAATATTGGAATTAGAATCTTATATTAAATCAGTTACAGGCGGATATATTCGGTTGAAAGCGTAAGGACAAAAAGAGAGCGATTATGAGTAAAAATATTGTGGTGGTTGAATCACCTGCAAAAGCAAAAACGATTGAAAAATATCTAGGCAAAGATTTTCAGGTATTGGCCTCTTATGGTCATGTGCGAGATTTGTTGCCAAAAAAAGGTTCTGTCGATCCCGAGAATGGCTTTGCTATGCGCTACGAGCCAATCGAAAAAAATGCAGTTCGAGTCGATGCGATTAAAAAAGCCCTTAAAAAAGCGGATACGCTTTATCTAGCAACAGATCCGGATCGCGAAGGAGAAGCCATCGCGTGGCATGTTTATGAAATGCTTTCTGAAAAAGGCAGCTTAAAAAATAAAGCCGTCGAGCGCATTGTTTTTCATGAAATTACTAAATCCGCCGTGAAGGAAGCGCTCGAGCATGCACGGACGATCGATATGAATTTAGTCAACGCACAACAAGCCCGACGTGCTTTAGATTATTTGGTTGGATTTAATTTATCGCCACTTCTTTGGAAAAAAGTACGTCGTGGTTTGTCGGCAGGGCGCGTGCAAAGTCCTGCGCTTCGTTTAATTGTTGAACGCGAAGCAGAAATTGATGCGTTTAAATCACAAGAATACTGGACAATCGAAGCGGCTTGCGCCGCACGTGAACAACCGTTTTCAACCAAACTTATTCGATATCAAGATAAAAAATTAGACACCTTAAGTATTTCCAATCAAACAGACGCTGATGCGATAAGAACTGATTTATTAGCCAAAGCTCAAGGAAAGCTGATTGTTGCGAATATCGACAAGAAAACACGCAAGCGCAATGCGGCGCCCCCTTTTATGACGTCGACATTGCAACAAGAAGCAGCTCAGAAATTGGGTTTTACGGCGCAACGTACGATGCGAACGGCGCAACAGCTCTATGAAGGGATCGAGACAGACGATGGTCCGATGGGTTTAATTACTTATATGCGTACCGATTCCGCTAATTTAGCGAAGGAAGCCGTACAAGAAATACGCGATTTTATTCAGCAACAATATGGCGATAAAAATTTACCCGATGCGCCAAACGTCTACAAGACAAAATCTAAAAATGCACAAGAAGCTCATGAAGCGATTCGGCCCACATCAGTTTTTAGAACGCCGACTTTTCTTAAAAGCGCGCTGACGCAAGATCAAGTGAAATTATACGATTTAATTTGGAAGCGCACGATTGCCAGTCAAATGATCCCAGCCAAAATCAATACCGTTTCAGTTGATTTGTCTTGTGGCGATCCGGGTAATATTTTTCGAGCGACTGGCTCAACGATTATGGATCCTGGATTCATGAGTGTTTATCAAGAAAGTCTAGGCGATGATGTTGCGCCGGAAAAAGAAGAAGTGCTATTGCCTGAATTAACACTGAACGAAGCTGTTGATTTACTCGATATTGCGGGCAATCAACACTTCACCGAGCCACCGCCACGCTACAGTGAAGCGAGCTTGATCAAAGCACTTGAAGAATATGGCATCGGTCGCCCATCGACGTATGCCTCAATTATTTCGACGCTACAACAACGCGAATACGTGATTTTAGATAAAAAACGATTTCATCCGACAGATGTTGGCAAAGTCGTGAATAAATTTTTAACGAACTATTTTACTAAATATGTGGATTACGCTTTCACCGCAGGATTAGAAGACGAACTTGATGCAGTTGCACGTGGAGAAATGGTGTGGGTTCCGCTCCTCAAACAATTTTGGGAGCCCTTTCATCAACAAATCGCTACCATTGAAGAAACAGTTCAGCGCAAAGATGTGACACAAGAATTGCTCGATGAAGCTTGTCCTAAGTGCGGCAAGCCCTTATCCATTCGACTCGGTCGTGCCAAACGGTTTATTGGTTGTACCGGTTATCCCGATTGCGATTACACGCGTAATATGGATGGCGAAGAAGAAACAACGCCCGAGCCGATTACTGATCGAGTGTGCCCGCAATGCGGCGGCGCGTTGATTTATCGACAAGGCCGATATGGAAAATTTATTGGGTGCAGTCAGTATCCGAAATGCAAATTTATCGAGTCGCTTGTAAAACCCGCGGACACAGAAATTCCTTGTCCAGAGTGTTTTAAAGGGACTTTGCTGAAACGCCGATCACGCCGAGGCACTTTTTTCTATTCATGCTCGCGCTATCCGGAATGTAAGTATGCGA
>Ga0209417_1002392_pt1 | contig 29101 bp, 19 predicted proteins | sample RifGroF2_FD_184002 | JGI IMG/M metagenome (GOLD analysis project Ga0209417, IMG submission 184002) | Groundwater microbial communities from Rifle, Colorado, USA - Groundwater F2 (SPAdes) (version 2) | ecosystem: Environmental > Aquatic > Deep subsurface > Groundwater | place: Rifle, Colorado... | reverse complement strand
TTCGTTGCTTATCCTTCTAATCCGAGAAGATTTACCCCACGGATGGCAAAGCGTCCCACGGATAAGGAATTAGGACTTGGTTGAAGGCCAGACTCTCTTGGAGAATTTTGTGTATAAGAGACAGGGCGTAAGCCGGTGGTTTCTTTCCAGTGCCAGACGTTGAGGAGGGGCCGTGTCAAGATGCACCCAGGACCCGGCTTGAAGCGCGTTTCATCTGGCTTTGCAGGACCGGGGTTGCTAAATTGGGATCTATTGGAGAAGAACTCATGATGCTGCACAATATCAAGATTCCGCTAGAGCTGGTCGAGGCTTTCTGCCGCGCAAACGGCATTCGCCGGCTGGCGTTGTTCGGGTCCATCCTTCGTGACGACTTCCGGCCCGAGAGCGACATTGACGTGCTGGTCGAATTCCAACCCAACATCCGGGTCGGCTTGGCATTCATTCGGATGCAGGATGAGCTGTCGGCCATTCTCGGCCACCAAGTGGACCTGAACACTCCCGGCAGTCTAAGCAAATACTTCCGGGCCGAAGTCCTTCACGAGGCGGAGACTCTCTATGTCGCGGCATGAAGACAGCGTGACCCTCCGGCAGATGCTCGATCATATCGAAGAAGCGGTTGCCCTTGTCACGGGCAGAACACGCGCCGACCTTGAATGCGACCGTGTATTCTTCCTCGCCCTGGTGAAGTTGGTCGAGATCGTCGGCGAAGCCGCCACCCGAATTTCCTATTCACTGCATGCTGTGCATCCGGAAATTCCCTGGCGAGAGATTATCGGCACGCGCAATCGACTGATTCATGGCTATGACGCTGTGGACTACGACATACTTTGGGCTATCGTGACATCGGACTTCCCGCCGCTGGCCAGCCAGATCAAGGCTCTGGTATTTGAAAAGTGAAGCAAGATAGCCCAGGGGCAAAAGCTGTCTTTTATACACAGATTTGAGGCGGTCATTTTAGTTCCGTTCCGACGTCCCCATCCACTTGCGAAAACGGTTGTAGCCGATCAATTGGTCGATGAGGAACGTGGCCATGTATTGGAAGGGGATGCCGCCGACGGTTTTTCGGGTGAGGCGGTCGCAGCGGCGGCAGAGTTCGTAGGATTGGATGCCCGAGGCGAAGGCTTTTCGCAATGCCTGGTAAGCGGGGCCGTTCCAGATCTCCCGGAGCGAGGCGGTGTGGACGTTGCCCATGACCATGCCGGCATTGAAATCCTGGGGGCAGGGCGTGACGGAGCCGTCGGCGCAGATGACCATGGCGTACCACGGGAAGGTGCAGGCCTTGCAGGTGCGCGCTTCGGCAATGACCGGCGCGGAACCTTGGGTCCAGACGTATTCGTCCTTTTCGATTACCTCGTTGATGCCGGCTTGCAGGAGCCGCTCCCGCAGGCTTTTCACGGCGGCGGGATCCTCGGGCCGCTCCGGGCTGCGGAAGCGGATTTTCTCGACCACCACGTAGGGCTTGGTCAAATTCAGGTCGCGCTTGAGTTCGAGCAGGCGCAAAATGTTGGTGACCGTTTTTTCGAATTGGGCGCCGACGCGGATGGCTTCATAGGTCTCTTTGTCGAAGCCGTCCACGGAGAACGAAACCAGGTCCGGCCCGGCGTCGAGGAGTTTGCGGGTCTTGTCGGCCGTCAGCAGCGCGCCGTTGGTGTGAAAGCGGGTGCGGAGTCCGGCCTGCGCGGCATAGGAGATCATGTCGAAAATGGCCGGGTTCAGCAGCGGTTCGCCGCGGTGATGAAGGTAGATGTCTTGCGCGAAATGGCGGGCCTCGTCGACGATCTTGCAGAAGAGGGCGTAATTCATCGGCCCTTTTTCGGAGGCGGGCATGTCCTTGTTGGGGCACATCACGCACCGCAGATTGCAGCGGCTGGTGGACTCGATCCATAAACGGATCGGGAGGCCTCCGACGATTTCCTTGCGGCGCCGGTATTCCCACACGAGCTGGGCCAGCCGCGATATCTTCTGTGATGTTTTCATATTCGTTAAAGGGGCGACATCCTTGCGGAAAGTCGAGGTCAATGCAAGTTCCTAGATCGTTTGAAAAAAGGGGCGGTGGCGGCCAGGGGTGCATCCTGACACTGCCGCAACAGCGGACGGCGACGGAGCGCCGTCCCTACCTTTCTTTGCCGTGGGTAGGGCGCTCACTCCGCTGAGCGCCTTCTTTTCCCCATACAATCTGCGGCAGTGACGGGATGCACCCGGTGGCCAGAGCTCACTGAATTGTGGCTACATCTTGGGTCCTATGCTATTATGTCCTAATTCATTGCATGGAGAAACGATCCTATGAACTATAAGCGGCTTGGCCAGACCGGCGTAAAAGTTTCCTCCCTTTGTATGGGAACCATGACCTTTGGGCGCGAGGCGGACCGGACGGCTTGCGCCGCGATGTACAAGCGCTGTCGCGACGCGGGCATCAATTTTTTCGATTGCGCAAATTTGTACGCGGGCGGGGAGTCGGAGAAAATTCTGGGCGAGTCGATCGCCGCCGACCGCGACGAGGTGGTGATTACCAGCAAAGTGTATTATCAGCCGGGGCCGGGATTGAATCCGGTCGGGCTGTCGCGGCGCCACATGCTTCAGGCCGTCGAGGCGAGTTTGAAGCGGTTGAAGACCGATCGGATCGATCTCTATTTCCTGCACCATTTCGACGAGCATACGCCGCTGGAAGAGACGCTGCGGGCGTTGGAGGATCTGGTGACGCAAGGCAAGGTGGTCTACACCGGGGCCAGCAACTTTTCCGCCTGGCAGATTGCCAAGGCGCTCGGCATTTCGGAGCGTCATGGGTGGAACAGGTTCCAGTGCATTCAGCCGATGTACAATCTGGTGAAACGGCAGGCGGAAGTGGAGCTTTTGCCTCTGGCGCAGGCGGAGCGATTGGGCGTCATTACGTACAGTCCTCTGGGCGGCGGGTTGCTGACCGGGAAATATGCCGATGAATCGCCGCCGGCGGCGGGGCGTCTGTTGAAGGACACGATTTATCGGCGGCGTTTTGGGGAAGAATGGGTGAAGGACGTGGCCCGCCGTTATACGTCTTACGCCAAGGGTCTCGGCCTGAATCCGGTGGCGCTGGCTCTGGCCTGGGTGGCGCATCACCCGGCGGTGACCGCGCCGATTATCGGCGCGCGGAATCTGACGCAATTGGAAGACGCCCTGGCCTCGCTGGATATTTCCATGACGCCGGAACTGCATCGAGAGCTTTCATCGTTGTCGCCCGCGCCGCCCCTGGCAACGGATCGGAATGACGAGCTGGCGGAGTGAGGGTTTATAATAGACGCTAAGATTAGGAGGCGGTGGCTTCAAGTTCATTGCAAGCCCTCCGCTTATTCTTCGTATACAGATACGCCTTTTTGGTTTATATCACTTTAGTCGATCTCGTATGCCCTTGCGGGGCATAGGGAAAAAACATAATAAAACGATTCTATTTGGAGCCGTTAAAATGCATATGCACTCCATGCTTTTCCACCGCAAGTGGGCACTCTTTCTTGTTGCCGCATCCGTTGCAGGGGCTTGGGTTGCGCAGGCCGGTTCCTTGAGTTTTGATTTTGAATTCGACGCCGGACAGGTGGTGTATGAGCCCCAAGGGGAATACGTAAAGGTTTTTCTAGACGGTTGCGACATGCCTGTGGACGAGACCGGCGCGCCGTGGTTGCCCGCGCAGTTCGTCAATGTGCTTTTGCCGGCGGGGGCCACGGTCCAATCCGTCGCGTCGGAAGGAGAGGCCGAGTTGTTGCGGAGCGATATCGTCGTTTATCCCGCTCAGCCTCGTTATCCCAAGAGCCAGAGCCCCAAGCCATTTGCGGCGCCCTCCGCCCGCATCTACCAAAGCCGGACCGTCTGGCCGTCCCTGCCCGCCGAATCCACGGGCGAGCACTCGATTCGCGGCAACGATTTTGTTTCGATCCGCTTGAATCCCTTTTTCTATGTCCCGGCCGCCCGCGAATTGTATTTTTATCCGAGCTTGCGCCTGACCGTGACGTACGAGGAGCCAAGCCAGACGCCGGTCATTTCGTCGCGCAACGCCGGGTTGTTCGACGAAATCGTCCGCGCCACCGTCATCAATCCCGACCCCTCCTTCGCGCCCCTTTCGACCCGGCAAGCGCCCCGCGACGACGCGGTGGATTATCTCATCATTACGTCCGCCACGCTGTCCAATGCCTTCCAGCAACTGGCGGATTATCGCAACCCCCGCTTGAGCGCGCGGGTGATTTCGGTCGAAACCATAGAAAGCTCCTATGAGGGCGTGGATACCCCCGCGAAAATTCGCCAGTGCATCAGCAACCATGTGGCCACGCTGGGAACGGCCTATGTCGTGCTGGGCGGCGACGACACGATCGTGCCGGTGCGGTATTGCTATGTGAACGCCGAGGGCACGGTGGAATCCCAAATGCCCACGGATTTGTACTATTCCGATCTGAACGGCACATGGAATGCCAACGGCAATGCCCGCTACGGAGAAACGATCGATAACGTGGATATGGCCTGGGATGTAGTGGTGGGCCGCATTCCCGTGCGCACCGCAACGCAAGCGGCCAACTACATCGCCAAACTTCAGGCCTGCGAGGCGGATGCCAAATCGTATGAAAAACGAATCTTGCTGGGCGGCATGGAAGCTTGGGATTCCTACAGCGGAAGCGCTCGTCCTACCGATTCGATTCAGCCCTATGACGGGCATGCGGCGTTTCAGGATGGCAGCCATCCCGTAGTCAGCGACTCGGAAATGTGGGATCGACGGTTGTTCCGCGACGGCGTTCTGCCGTATTGGACGCCTGCGGTCGTCCGGATTTTCTGCGATACGCTGACGTCCTGGGACAGCCCGGCGGGCTCGGGCAATTACGAACAAACCGGCAGTTCGGTGCGCGAACGATTCAACGAAGGCTGGTATCACATGTTTTTCTCGGGTCATGGCGCCGCCACGGCCTGGGGCTTGGAAACCGGCTATTTTGCCGTGAGCGAAGCCTCCTCCATGACCAACAAGATTCTCGTGGCCTATACCGATGCCTGTCTGACCGGCCACTTCGATAAAAATCTGGACGTGGTGGATGGGCAGAACTGCGAGCCTTGCCTGAGCGAGGCGTTTCTGCGCAATCCCCTGGGCGGCGCCTTGGCCTTCATCGGATGCAGCCGCTACGGCTGGGGTACGCCCGACGACGCTCCCGCCAGCGATACCTCCGACGGCGGTCCCTCCACGGTCTACGGATACAAGTTTTACCAGCGGTTGCACGAAACGGACGGACGTTCCCTGGGCCAGGCTTTTGCCATGCACAAAGTCGACATGATTCCCCAGTGCCGCGACGACGGATGTGAACGATGGATTCAGTTCGGCCTGAATTTCCAAGGCGATCCCGCCATGCTGCCCTGGGCGGCCACCAACGCCGCGCCGATCCTGACGCTTTCCCCGGGGAGTACCAATAAGACGATGATCGTCGGGCATGCGCTCTCGTTCCGGCTGTCGGCGTATGAACCCGATGGCGATACGATAACGCTTTCCGCCTCGGGCGTACCCGACGGCGCCGTGTTTTCGCCCAACCCCACCACCGGATCTTCGCCCCTGACCAACTCCTTTGAGTGGACCGCCTTGTCGACCGGCATTTATCAGATGGTTTTTTCGGCCGGCGACAAGGATGGAACCAATTCGTTGGGCGTTCAAATTCGCGTCGTGGAGCCTTATACCGGCGGCGGCCTGGAGACCTTTGACGAATTTGAGCCCAGTATCGCCGCCTACATGAGCGGAGAATTCGCCGGGCAGGATAGTTCCGTGTGGACCTATGCGAAATGCCGCGGCGACCAGCAAATCGACGGCTCGACGCCCACGTTGGGCAACAATCAATCGCCCCAGGCCTTTATTCGGTCCGGCACGATCGTCGGCGGCTGCGGCTCGCTGTCGTTCAAATACCGAAAGCCCTTTTCCATGTCCGTGAATTGCGACGTGTATGTCAACACCACCTGGGTGGGAACCGTGACGGGCGGGGACGGCACGACTCAAATCTGGCATAACGCCTTTGTGAACATTCCCGGCGACGTGGTGTTTGTGTTTACCAACAAACAGGGTTCCGGCCAGATCAGCCTGGATGACATTGCCTGGACGGGATACGGAATGGCGTCCAACGTGTTGCCGTTCTTCATGCTGCCGGCCGATACGAACGTGGCCTGCGCGGTCAGCAATCTGCTGCCGTTTGTCGTGACCGCCAGCACCATGCCGGATGCGCAGGCGGTTACCCTATGGGCGGATGGTTTGCCTGGCTGGGCCTCGTTCGCCACAACATCGGCGCTGGGGACTGTCAGCGGTGTTCTGTCGGGAACTCCTACGGCCTCGGGAACCAATGTGGTCTTGTTTTATGTCGCCGACCCGAACGGCACCAACTGCCTGGCCGTGCAAATGTGCGTGGCTGGCGCGCCGCCGCCGGTTTATGCCGAGGCCCTCGCATTCCAAGGTTTCGAAGGCCTGGGCTCGGATACGTGGGGGTATTCGCTCATGCCCGGCTCCGGCATCGTTCAAACGACCGCAGAACGGAAAATGAGCGGCGTCTATTCCATGAAAATGACCGGTTCCGCCTATGCCGATACGGACCCTTCGATCGTCTTCAGCAACATCCCGATCGGCTGTTATCGAAACGTGGCGCTCTGGCTGGCCTTCAGCGCCCTGGGATCGGATGCGCACGACGATCTCTATCTGGATCTGTCCTACGACGGCGGGACTTCGTGGACGGGCGAGGGCTCGGTAAAACTGGTCGATGGCTATGCGGGTATGAGCATTGACTTCGGCGCCACCCAGTCGGCCCTGCCTGCCACGGTCCCCTCCAACCCTTGGCACGTCGAGCTGCCCCCGGCGGCCACCCAGGTCATGGTGCGGGTGCGCATGGACGAAAAACTCTGGGCCAACAACGTCGCCGACCATTTCTTTGTCGACAATATCGGACTGGTCGGCGTGCCTCGAACAAACAATCCTGCATACACGGCATGGGCTGCCACCCAGGGCTTGGATCCAAATGGCCTCCTGGGATCGGAGTGGGAAGACTTTGACGGCGACGGGATGTGCAACGGGGACGAATACATCGCCGGCACGCAGCCGACCAATCCGCTGGTCTTTTTCAAGGTGATGGGCATGCAGCCAGGCGAACCCTGGGAGCAATTGCTTTCCATTCAAGCCGTCAGCGGGCGCATCTACTGCGTGGAAAGCGCCGCCAACTTGCTGGACGCTTCGCCTTGGGCTCTGCTTCGAACCATTACCAACGAATCGAACGGGTCGATTTTTCTGGCCGATACCAACGCGGCCGTAAATCAGCTCTACCGCGTGTTCATCCGCTGGCCTTAACGGGGGCGAATATTCTTTGCAGGACGTCCATGCTTATCTAGCATGCCGTCATGCAACACCCAAAAGCGCTGGCGTGGGAAGCGAGCTTGAAAACGGCTTTTGACCGGATCGACGATTTTCTGGAAAGGAAATATGGCGGGCAGTATCCCTTGCATCCGGCCCGGTCGGCGCGGGGCGGGACGTCCAATCCGGAGCAGGACGGCTTGTTCAACGTGGGCGCCGCCTTTTCCGCCGGCTACGGCTCGCGGCACGGCCCCGGCTACATCGTGGATGTTCGCATGGCCACGCCTGTTTCCGTTCCGGCTCCCGTTCGCCTGCAAATCGAGGAAGAGGTGGTGGAACTGCTGCGCAAAGAGCTTCCTCTCGTCCTGCCCGGACATCGTTTGTACGTTGAGCGCGACGGGCCCATCTTCAAAATCTTCGGCGATCTGAGCTTGGGCAAGGCCTGAGAAGCCTAGGCCTGCTGACGGCTCCAAGCGAGCTGCCAGCCGATGAGCCACAGCGCGCAGCCCAGTGGAAAAAGAAACGATCCGGCCATGATGAAATGCCGGCCTCGGACTTCCAGTCGCTCGTATAACTGTTCGGACTGAACATCGGCTTGCCGATCCAGTTCTGCGGGGGAGGGGGACGCCTGACGATCGCGTTTAACATCGGTAATGGCGACGCCGGCCCGGATGAAACCTTTCTCCTCGAAAGCCTCTTCCGGCCAGAGCGCGCCGATCAGAAACATGGCGAGCGCCAGGGCGACGACGACGATGCCGGTCTTTTTCATGCTGCAATCCTCGGGGTTGTTCGAGCGCACGAGCAAACTAATCGGAAAGCGGCAACGGGTCAAGAGGGGGCTAGAGTCGGGCCAAAATAATCGCCGCAAGGAGTTGCCGTTGCAAGAAGGTTTGTATTTTTGGAGGGTCGCGCTCCGTCGCGACCGAAAGAAGAAGGTTCCGACAGAGCGGAACCCTCCAAAATGCGGATCTACCCGCAAATCGATAAGTTATCGTTTCACATAAAGGACCGTGTTGGAGCCCTTATCAGGATACGCCCGCGCTTGCTGAAAGCAGCTTGTGTCTGTACATTCAACGGGTCGCCATCCGATAGAGGAGGTTCGTATGATGGAATTCAGCCAGGTTCAGCAAAAAACGATCGCCGTCGCCGTGACGCTGTTAAGCACTCTGCTCATCGTGGCGGCCATTTCAGGGCTCTTGTGGCTGCTTTTGTTGTTTGTCTCTTTTTTCTCCGGCGTGCTGTCCCCGCTGATCGCCGCGTTCGTCCTGGCCCTCGTGGTCAAACCGTACTATCGCTGGCTGACCGATAAAGTCCGCATGAAGAAGATTCCCGCGGTGTTGACCGTACTGGTCTCGATCCTAATCCCTGTGACGGGTTTCTCGTGGTTCTTCGGGTCGTTGTTGCTGGGGCAATTCATCGGCTTGCTGGAGCGGCTGCCGCAGTGGGGCGATGCCATCTATCGCTACTTTGCCGAAAATCAGCCCAAAATTTTTGCCTTTTTCGAAACGAACCGGATCACGGAAAAGCTCCAGACCTTGTGGAGCGAGCAAAGCGCCGCCATCCTGGACGGACTTCGGATGCTTGGCCGCACGGCTTGGTCGGCGGGCGCCGGCGCGTTTTCGTTCGTCATCGGCCTGGCCGGCTGGTTTGTGCTGCCGATCTATTTTGGATTCTTCCTGACGCTGGATCCGCCGCGGGAGAACCAAGTGCGGGGCTGGATGCCCTTCCTGAAGCGCGACACGCAGGATACGATGGTTTTTCTGGGACGGGAATTTGTCGACATCGTCGTGGCGTTTTTTCGCGGCCAGCTCCTCGTGGCCCTGCTGCAAGGGAGCTTGTTTGCCCTGGGCTTCATGCTCACGGGCCTTTCCTACGGGCTCATGCTGGGGCTGCTGATGGGCCTGCTCAATCTCATTCCCTATCTGGGCAGCATGATCGGACTGGCCATTACCCTGCCGCTGGCTTTCTTTCAGGCTGACGGGGGCTGGACCTCCTTCTTCCTGGTGGTCGGCGTCATCGTGATCGTCCAAATGCTCGAAGGCTACGTCATCACCCCGCGGATCATGTCCGGCCGCACCGGCCTGCACCCCATGACGATCATCTTCGCCCTCTTCTTTTGGGGCACCGCGCTCGGCGGCATCCTCGGCATGGTCCTCGCCATTCCCCTGACGGCCTTTTTCGTGACCTTCTGGCGCTTCGTGAAGGCCAAGTACATCAAGGGGATTGTTTGAGTTTTTATGAGCAGGAAAAAGCGCGATTCGAAATTCGAGCTGCCGAACGAGGAACTTCGGCGCAGCAGGCAGGAGCTGGAGCTCAACCGGCTCAACCGAACGCTGAAGGCTCACAGCCACAGCTATCAGGCTTTGATGCGCGCCGCCGGCGAAAAAGAGTACATGGATGAAGTCTGCAAGATCGTTGTGGAAGATTGCGGACATTCCATGGTGTGGATCGGGTTTGCCGAGGAGGACGACGCAAAGACCGTGCGGCCGGTGGCCTATTCCGGTTTTGAGGAGGGCTATCTCGACACCTTGCAGCTCACCTGGGCCGATACGGAACGCGGCCGCGGCCCCACGGGAACCTCCATCCGCACGGGCCAGCCATGCATGTGCCGGAATATGCTGTCCGATCCCGCCTTCGAACCGTGGCGGGCCGCGGCCCTCAAGCGCGGTTATGCCTCTTCCCTCGTTCTTCCCTTGCTGGCCGGCGGCAAGGCCTTCGGCGCCATATCCATCTATTCGCGGGAACCCGATCCTTTCCTGGAGGATGAAGTCAAATTGCTTTCGGAGCTGGCCGGCGATTTGGCGTATGGGATTGATGCCATCCGGCTGCGGATTGCCCATGTGCGGGCCGAGCAGGCCCTTCGGCGCACGGCCGAGGAATTGGCGCGATCCAATCAGGAGTTGGAGCAATTCGCGTATGTGGCATCTCACGATTTGAAGGAGCCGTTGCGCATGGTGACGGGCTTCATGAGCCTTCTGAAGAGCCGTTGTCAGGGCCAATTGGACGACAAGGCCGACGAATACATTTCGTTTGCGACCGAGGCCGCCACGCGGATGCAGGAATTGATCGATGCGTTACTGTCGTACTCCCGCGTGGGCCGGGGCAACGCGACCGAATCCGTCGCGGCGGCTCAAGCGGTCGAGCGGGCGCTTGGAAACCTGCAAATCCAGAGGGAGGAGTCCGGTGCGGCGATCACGATGGATTCCCTGCCGACCGTCCAGGTCAATGCCGTGGAATTGACCCAAGTCTTCCAGAACCTGATCGGCAACGCCCTTAAGTTCAGGCGTCCGGACGCGGCGCCGCGGGTTCACATCGGGGTTCGGGAGATTGGCGGCGAGCAGGCCTGCGCGCCGCGCTCCTCGTGGCTCTTCACCGTCCAGGATAACGGGATTGGCATCGATCCAACCTTCGCGAACCGCATTTTCATGATCTTCCAGCGCCTGCATACGCGCGACGAATTCCCCGGCAACGGCGTTGGGCTGGCCATCTGCAAGAAAATCGTGGAGCGGCATGGCGGAAAAATCTGGGTGGAGTCGGAGCCGGGAAAAGGGGCGGCATTTTGTTTTACGTTGCCGGCATGAAGGGATCAAAATCTAGGGTTTTTCGAACGGCCATCTAAGGAAAAGCATGATGGCAAAGTACGCCTTTTAGCCTTTAGACTGGGTTCCCGATGAACGCGTGTAAAGGAAGGACTGTTATGACCGCATGGGGAGTACGTGAATGAGCAAGCCAAAATGGATCGAAGGCGCCGTTCAAGCCCGGCCAGCCGGGCTTGAACATGTGTTCTTTGAGGGCGAATTGGCCCTGCGGCCGAGACGGCCTTTGCGCGCCGTGCCGGCTGTGCGTCCGCGGGTTTCGCCGTCATCGGTCGAACCTTTGGATGGATTCATTTCCTGGGCTCTTACCCGCGGCGGGTTGTGCCCGGCTGCCTACCGGCCCGGTCCTCTCCATCGGCGGTTGCCGGCTTGCCTGAGGGCGCTCAAGGTTTCAACGCCCGGCCAAGCCCGCCGGCTGCTCGAGCAGCAGCCTCGCCTGTTATCCGTCGCGGTCAATTCTCTGCTGATCGGCGTCACCGAGTTTTTTCGCGATGCGCCGGTATTTGAGGCCCTTCGCACGCGCGTGGTTCCGTCGCTGGCCTCGAGCCAGGGCCCGTTGCGGGTATGGAGCGCGGCCTGCTCCAACGGCGCCGAACTGTACAGCGTGGCCATTCTGCTGACGGAGGCCGGCTTGGGCGGGCGAAGCATACTGTGGGGCGCCGACTGCCGCGCCGATGCCATTGCGCAGGCCCGCCAGGGTCTTTACGATGCCCAGGCGATGGGCGGGCTGGAGCCGGCCCTTCGAAAAAAATACTTCGAACCCGTGGGAAGCCTGTGGCGTCCGGTCCGGACGCTGCAAGAACTCGTGCGGTGGAAAACCGCCAACCTGCTGACCGGCGTCGAACCGGGCCCTTGGGACCTGATTTTGTGGCGAAACAACGCGATGTACCTGAGCGAAGAAGCCGCGGCCGCGGTTTGGCGGCGCCTGGCCTCCGTTCTCGCGCCCGGCGGCGTCCTGGTCGTGGGCAAGGCCGAACAGCCGCCGGCTGACTTGAACTTGAGCGTCCTGGGGCGATGCCTTTATCGCTCGCCGGGAACCGGCGATTCGTTGCCCGCGACGCGCATGGCCCGCCCGCCGGCCGCAGCGATTTTAGGAGAAATGCACGCATGAACTTGGAAGCAGACGGCGTTCCCCGCAGCACCTGGCCGGGGCTGGTTCTTCGCTACGCGCTGACCGTGGCGATGGTGGCCCTGGCCTCGGTCGCGAGATGGCGGCTGGAGCGAACGGTTGGGCCCATGCCGCTGTTCATCACCTGGTATCCGGCGGTTCTGATCGCGGCGACCGTCGCCGGCGGCGGGCCGGGCGTTGTGACCACCCTTCTTTCGGTGCTTGCCGCCGATTATTGGTTCATCTCCCCGATCGGCTCTTTTAAGATAGACGCTCCCCATGATGTGGTCGCGACCGTAATTTTTGCCGGCATGTGCTTGTTCGTCAGCCTGCTGGCGGAGCGGCTGCGGCGGCTGCGCTGGGTGCAGGCCTTTGCCGATGCCAAGGCTCAGGAATCGGTCGAGCTGGCCCATCAGAATGAGGAATTGGTTCAGCAGTCGGAAGAGTTGGCGCGGCAAAACGAGACGATTTCCCAGCAGTCGGCTGAGTTGACTCAACAGAACGAGGAACTCCAGGTTCGGTCCGAGGAAATTCGATCTCTCAATGAGGACTTGGGCAATCGGGAGACCCTGCTCCAAAAGATGTTGGATTCCGCCCGGCTGTCTTCCGCGGAGGAACTCGTCATGCGCGAGATCTGTGCGGCCGGCATGGGCATGTTCGGCGATGTGGCCGCGGTAGTGGCGTATGAACAGGAGGGCCAGCAGTTGACGGTTCGCGCCCAAGCCGGACTTGGCGACCTGCCGTCCGTCACGCGCAAACCTTTGGAGCGTTCGTTTGCCGCCCTCGTCATGAAGGAAAACCGGACCGGCAGCCTGAACGATGCTTCCCTTCGCCCGGACCTGGCGCTCCTGGCCATTCCCGGCCGGCCGCGTTTTGACGCGGTGCTGTGCGCCCCCCTGCGCGCGGCCGGCCAGCCCTTCGGGGCGGTAGCCGTCTATAGCCGCTGCAAACGGTCCTGGACGGACGAACAGTTTCGCCTGGCCGAGTGGCTCGCCGCGCAGTGCGGACGCATCCTGGAGACGTTGCGCCTTCAGCGGGATCTGCGCGCAAGCGAGCAGCGCGTCAGGCTGAAGCTGGACAGCATCCTGGCCCCGGAAGGGGATATTGGGAATTTGGAACTGGCCGATATCGTCGATACGAAAGCCATCCAGGAACTCATGGACCATTTCTACAAGCTGGCCCGGATGCCCATGGCGATCATCGATCGCAAAGGCAAGGTCCTGGTGGGCGCCGGCTGGCAGGATATCTGCACGAAATTCCACCGGGCTCATCCGGAGACCTGCCGGCACTGCATCGAAAGCGACACGCGGCTCTCCTCCGGCGTTTCTCCCGGAGATTTCAAGTTGTACAAGTGCAAAAACCACATGTGGGACGTCGCCACGCCGATCCTGGTGGGCGGCCAGCACATGGGTAATGTTTTTTCGGGGCAATTCTTCTTTGAGGGCGAACCGTTGGAATACGAATTGTTCCGAACGCAGGCCCGGCAATACGGATTTGACGAAAAGGATTATCTGGCGGCGTTGGAACGCGTTCCGCGGTTGAGCCGGGAGCAAATGGAAACGGGCATGGCGTATTTCACGAAGCTGGCCGGCATGATTTCGAAGCTGAGCTACAGCAATATCAAGCTGGCCCGTTCGCTGACGGAGCGCGATCGTTTGATGGAGTCGCTCAACGAAAGCCGGGAACAGTTAAACCGGGCGCAGGAGATCGCCCATCTCGGCAGTTGGGAACTGAATCTCGTGAACAACCGGTTGTCTTGGTCCGATGAAGTCTATCGGATCTTCGGTTTGCGGCCGCAGGAGTTTGGCGCGACCTATGATGCGTTTCTGGAAGCGATTCATCCGGACGACCGGGCCGCCGTCGATGCCGCCTATTCCAACTCCCTTCGCGACGGAAGATCCTCGTACGAGATCGAGCACCGCGTGGTTAGGAAGGCCGGCGGCGAGGTCCGCTGGGTGCATGAAAAATGCGCCCACCTCCAGGATGTGGACGGACGGGTCATCCGCTCGATCGGAATGGTCCTGGACATCACCGAGCGCAAGCGCCAGGAGGAAGCGCTGCGGCGAAGCTTGCGGCAGTTTGAAGTGCTGGCCGAGGAACTGGCCCGGTCCAACAAGGACCTGGAGCAATTTGCCTATGTGACCTCGCACGACTTGAAGGAGCCTTTGCGGATGGTAACGGGGTTCATGGGACTGCTGAAGGACCATGGACAGGGCCGGCTTGACGCCAAGGCCGACGAATACATCGGCTTCGCCGTCGACGCCTCCTTGCGGATGCAGGGGCTGGTGGACGACCTGCTGGCTTATTCGCGTGCGGGACGCGGCCCGGCGACCGAATCCGCCGATGCCTCGCTTGCCGTGGAGTTGGCGTTAAAGAACCTCTCCGCGAGCATCAAAGAGGCAGCGGGGGCGGTCGCCTTCGAGCCCCTGCCGGTCGTCATGGCCAACGAACTGGAATTGACCCAGGTCTTCCAGAACCTGATCGGCAATGCGATCAAGTTTCGCCGTCCGGGCGTGCTGCCGCAGGTGCACGTGGGCGCAAAACGGGAGCCGAATCGCTGGGTGTTCTCGGTTCGCGACAACGGAATTGGCATCGCGCCGGAGTACATTGGAAAAATCTTTATGATCTTCCAGCGGTTGCACACGCGCGAGGAATACCCCGGCACGGGCGTAGGGTTGGCGATCTGCAAGAAGATCGTGGAACGGCACGGCGGCCGCATTTGGGTCGAATCCCGGCTGGAAGAAGGCTCTGTTTTTTACTTTATTATCCCCGACAACGGAAAGGAATTGGGATGACGTCGCGTGAACTTCTGATGGTTGAAGATAACCGGGGGGATGTCGTCCTTGTGCAGGAAGCCCTGCGAAAGGTCGGGCTTTTATGCCGCGTCAACGTGGTCTCCGATGGCGTGGAAGCCCTGGCTTATTTGCGCCGGCAGGGCCGATACGCCGGCGCGGCGCGGCCGGATTTGATCGTTTTGGACCTAAAGCTTCCCCGAAAAAGCGGACGAGAAGTGCTGGAAGAAATCCAGCAGGATCTTTCTTTGTGCGATATTCCCTTCATCATCTTCAGCAGTTCCAAATCCGAGCTGGAACTGGCTCGGGCGAGCGAATTGCCGGCGCACCGATATATGGTCAAGCCCAGCCAGTTCGAAGGCTACGTCGATTTCGTTCGGGTCATCGAGGAGATTCTGACGTCCGGCGGGAAAGGGGCGTTGTCGTGATGCTTGGCGGCCCTCTGAAAATCCTGATGGTGGAGGATAATCGCGCGGACGCCGTGCTGCTTCGGGACATGCTGTTGGGCGTCGAGCCCGGGGGCTTTGAGCTGAGTTGGGAGGACCGCATGGAAAAAGCCTTGGGCCGGCTCCGGAACGAACGTTTCGATGCGGTTCTGTTGGATCTGACTTTGCCGGATTCCCAAGGGCTGGACACGCTCGGGCGCGTCCAGGAGGGGGCCAAAGAAATTCCGATCATCGTCGTTACCGGGGTCGAGGACGAGCAGTTGGCCATGAGCGCCATCCGTCAGGGCGCGCAGGATTACCTGGTCAAGGGCGCGGCGGATGCAAGAGGAATCGCCCGGGCCATCCGGTATGCTGTTGACCGCAAGAAGAACGAAGACCAGATCCAGTCTCTGGCCCGCTTCCCTTCGGAAGATCCCAGCCCGGTCATGCGCATCGACGACAAGGGCTTCCTGCTGTACGCCAATAGCGCGTGCCATATCGTTTTGAAGCACTGGCAAGTTCAGATTGGCCAGCGGGCGCCCGACGCTTACGGCGCGGAAATTGCCGAATGCGTTCGGACGGGCCGGTCTAAAATCCTGGAACTATCCTGCGCGGGCCGGGATATCTCCTTTGTGGCGGCGCCCATTAAAAATGCCGCCTACGTGAATCTTTACGGCCGGGACGTCACCGATTTAAAGGCCTTGCAGAAGCGCGAGAAGGATATCGTCGCGGCCGTCACCGCGGCGCGGACGGCCTCCGATACGATCAAGGCGATGAACGTGGGCGTGATCCTGTTTCTCATGGATGGGCTCGTGATATCGGTGAATCCGGCGTTCGAGGCGATGACGGGATATGCCAACGCCGACCTGTCCGGCAAGCCGGCCGCTCTGCTCGTTGACAGTCTCGTTGCGGCCGCCGATCGGGAGGGAATGCGGGGCTTGTTGAACCTGGCCGGTCGGGGAAAAACCAGCCGCTCGGCCTTCATCCGCTTTTTGACGCCTGCCGGAAAAGAGATTTCGACGTTGGTCGATGTCTCTTTCGTCAAAGACCACGATCGACGACCCAGCGCGATGGTGGTCGCCATCAAGGATATCACCGAATTAAAGCAGGCGGAGGACGCGTTGCGGCAAAGTCAGGCTTCCCTGGCCGAGGCGCAACGAATCGCGCATGTGGGAAACTGGGAGTGGAATATAGTCGCCGACGAGCTGAAGTGGTCCGACGAAATCTATCGGATCTTTGGTCTCGCTCCGCATTCCTTCGGCGCCGCCTACGATGCGTTTTTGAAGTCGGTCCATCCCGACGACCGGGCTGGCTTCAGGGAAGCCATGAAGCAAACGCTTGCCGAGGACCGGCCCTTTAGCCTCGATCACCGCATTATGTTGCCCGACGGCACGGAGAAGGTGGTCCATGCGCAGGCGGAGCTGTTTCGCGATCGTGCCGGCCAGCCGGTGCGCATGCTGGGAATCGTCCAGGATATCACGGAACGCAAGCAGGAGGAAAAACGCAAGGGCATCCTGAGCAACCTGCTGACCTTGTTTGCCCGAAAGACGTCTCGAAAAGAATATTTGGATTCCGTGGTCGAACTGCTGCGGCATGCCAGCGGTTGTAAATGCGTCGGAATTCGGGTCGTGCAACCCGACGGTCAAATGCCCTACGAATCCCACGTGGGATTCAGCCGCGCCTTTTTGACGAAGGAGAATGGGATTCGCCTGCATAAAGACGTTTGCGCCTGCATCCGCGTCGCCGCCGGGGAGCCCGATTCCCAGGAAATGCCCCTGCTGACGACCAAGGGTTCGTTCCATTGCTCGAACTCCATCGACTTCATGAACGGGCTTTCAGGCAAAAAGCGGGCTCGATACCGCGGCCATTGCGCCCATTACGGATTTGCTTCCTTGGGAATCGTCTCCATTCGGTATCGGAACCAGTTCATGGGCCTCATTCATGTCGCCGACAAGCAGCCGGGCTTGCTTTCCAAGGAGCTGGTCGAATTCGTCGAAATGACCGCCCCGTTGATCGGAGAGGCGCTGTGCCGCTTCCACATGGAAGAAACGCTCAGGGAGTCGGAATCGAAATATCGAACCCTGGTGGAAAAGCTCCCGGCCGTTACCTATATGGCAGCCCTGAACAAACGCTTCGGCACGCTCTTTGTCAGTTCCCAGATCGAATCCATGTTGGGGTTTACTCCGCAAGAAGTCGTCGCCCAGCCGGATTTCTGGTTGCGGCAGATTCATCCGGAGGATCGCGACCGGGTGCTGGCCGTCATCACGGAGGCCTGTGCCGGCCGGCAGCATTTCACGGTGGAATACCGCGTACAGGCGAAGAAGGGTCATGAAGTATGGATTCGGGACGACGGCGCCGTGGTGCTCGACGAGCAAGGCCGTCCCTTGTTCATACAGGGCGTCGCGATGGACGTGACCGAACAGAAGAAGGCGCAACTGGCCATCGAAGCCTATCAAAGCGAACTCCGCTCCCTATCGTCGAGCCTTACCCTGGCGGAGGAGCGCGCGCGCCGCCAGTTGGCGGAGGCCTTGCACGACTCCGTCGGGCAAGTGCTGGCCTTGACCTTGCTCAAATTGGGCTTGTTGGGACAGGAGATTTCCGGCAAGGCCGCCAAGGCGACGCTGGCCGAGATTCGGAGTTTGTTCAATGACGCCATTCGCCAAACGCGGACCCTGTGCTTCGAGCTGAGTCCCCCGATTCTCTACGAACTGGGGCTGGAAGCGGCCATCGAATGGCTGGGAGAGCAGTTCCGGCGACACCACGGCTTCCGGTTTGTCTTCAAAGGGACGACGAAGCCTCACTCTTTCGACGAATCCCTGAACGTGCTGCTCTTTCAATCCGTCCGCGAACTCCTGATGAATGTCGTCAAACATTCCCGTGCTACGCGGGTTGAAGTATCGAGCCGGTTGAGCGACGGTCATTTGATTCTGCGCATCGCCGATAATGGCAAAGGCTTCGATTTGCGGAACGGCCGCGACGACCGGACCCGGAACAACAGCATCGGGCTGTTCAGCGTCCGCGAGCGCATGCGGCACATTGGCGGAACGTTTGATGTTGAATCGGCTCCGGGGTGCGGCGCCGTTGTCACCTTGCGCGCCCCGGTGAAAATCCCGCTGACCGCCAAGGCGGAACCCGCCGCGGGAGGAATCGGCAAAAAGATAATACGGCGCAAGAAATTGTCCGTTCAAAGGAGAGGGTAGATATGGCTATCAAAATCATGCTGGCCGACGATCACAAAATGATTCGCGCCGGATTGCGGGCGTTGATCGAGAAACAGGAAAATATGCAGGTCGTGGCCGAAGCGTCGGATGGCCAGACGGCCGTCCGCCTGGCGCGAAAGCTGGCGCCCGATGTGGTCGTGATGGACGTAGGGATGCCGGATTTGAACGGCATCGAAGCCACCCGGCAGATCGTGGGCCTGCCCCACCAACCCCGAGTCATCGGGTTGTCGATGTACTCCGACTGCAAGTATGTCACGCAGATGCTGAAGGCCGGCGCCTCCGGGTATCTCCTGAAAAATAACGCGTTCGAAGAGCTGGTCCGGGCCATCGAAACCGTGATGAAAAAGAAAACCTATTTGAGTTCCGAAATATCCAATACCGTCGTAGACGAATACCGCCGCATCGCCCAAGACAAGGACGGCTCAGCCTACGCGCTGCTCACGGAACGGGAACGGGAAATCCTGCAGCAAATGGCCGAAGGCTGCTCCACCAAGGAAATCGCCGGCGCGCTGGGCATCAGCGATAAAACCGTCGAAACGCACCGCCGGAACATCATGGATAAACTAAATATCTTCAGCGTGGCCAATCTGACCAAATACGCCATCAAAGAGGGTTTGACGGATTTGTAGCCGGAAAAACAAACAGCGAAGAGCTCAGCTTTTTTGGAGGGTCGCGCTCCGTCGCGACCGGAAGAAGACGGTTCCGACAGAGCGGAACCCTCCAAAATCTTTGAAATCGTTTTTTTTATCAGCAGGGCCACGTCTCAAGGCCATCATCAGGGCCACGTCTCAAAATTCAAGAATCCAATGACCCCGATGCCTCGGAGACCGTTCCTTAAGCAGACATATAGAGGGATGCATCGGAGACGCCCCCATTCCCATCATGCAAACTGAATGTCCATTCATTTTTTCTTGGGGGCTGTTTTCCGTGAAGACAGTTCTTTCGAGTTCTTTGCTCTTGTTACGATCGACTCTGAACCTGAATGCTTTTCAGCTTCAACGAAATTTGCGGGGGGTAACAGGAATTGTCCATGAGCTGATTGAGCAGTAATTTGGGCAATCTGGCCTCTTAACAACCCATAGAGAATAGCCGCACCATTCAAACGAAGGATATGTTCAGCTGTTTTGTACGGAACGAGTTCCTTGAACAGGAAATACCCTCTTCCTTTCACGCCAATATGATATGGAAAGAAATTTGATTCCTTGCCTTTTGTCGGACGCATTTGAGCTTCCAATACAAGCCTATATCGGAAAGTATCATTCTTATGCCGTGCAACAGATAAATTGACTTGGGTATCTCCTGTATGAGTTTTTTTCGACGGATCGAACTGCTCGTTGGAGATAACGGCTATCGAGTCGATAAGGTATCGTTCAAGCAGGAATGGGGTCATGATTCTCCTTCATTACCTCGTAGTCTTCATTGTTCAGCGAAATGCTTGAACTGGTCTCTATCGTAGTCGTTTCAATCGCCGTCATTTTTGGCTTTGTTTCGTTCATAAGGCAATAGGGCCCCAAGAAAGCATCGCGATCAATGAGAAGGCATTCCCATTTCATCTTCAAAACAAACGCAATCCTCGCCAAAGTCTGTATCGAGAAATTTTCGTCGCCCCGCAATACTTTCGTGATGTAGGCTGGCGAGACATTCAAATCTCGAGCCAGATCAGAGCGCGACACCCCACGTTCCTGCATAACATTGCTGATCCGGCGTGCAACCTCCAGCGAGATGGATTCCTGATAATATTCCAGCCGGGTTTTAGCTTGTTTTAGAGCAGCTTCGAAGTCATATCCGTCGCGCTCAATGATAATGTCCGTCATGGCAACCTCCTGGGCTTTCCCTGTGCCTCCGAAATGATGATCCGTATTTTTTCAGCGCTTTGCCGAGCTTTCTGATATATGCGTTTTCTCTCCAACGCCGCTTCAACCAATTCTTTCGGTGTCTTGCGAGATTTTTTCGCAAATCCGTGTGTACAGATGACTATTTGATTCTTTTCATAGAAGAACACAACTCGAGAGCCTTTGGCTGTTTTGGCTTCATATAAGCCATCCTGAAGAATATTAAATTCATCTTTGCGTCTGGAGGCCCCATGTTCAGCCAGTTGATCCAAACGAGCTATTACGCGATCATGTTCTTTAAGGTCAGATTTCTCGAGCGCAGCGAGAAATTCACGGAGCGTTTTACCCATTTCAATCGCATAAACCGTAAATGCGTTCCCTTCCTTAACCAATCTTAAATCCATAAATAGGTTAACCTATAGGTTAAATATTGTCAACACCGTGCAACGCACATATACGAACGGCCTGAAATGAGGCCATATGGATCCGAGTACCGATTCTTGCATTCTCGTATTTATCTTAACAATTTTTTCGTAGTCGTCATGCTGCAGTTGTCCACACTTCAACTGTCCAAAAACGTGGAAATAATGGACATAGATGCAATTTCATATCCTCATGGCGAAGATCATTCATTCAAGCCCCAATCCCTCCTCGAGAACGCGTCAGAACCCGCCGAAGCAAAGCATTGATACTTATATAGAAACGCACAATTCAAAGCAAGACGGAAACTAAAGAGAACTTTCATGCAAGTGGAACGTTGTCTATTGACTCCCGGCATTTAATGGATGATCTTAATAGCCTGTGTGGGCGCCCAAGCCGGGCCTTCCCTTCCTTCAAGCCCTGTTCACCGCCGACCGCGAAACCGCTTAAGCAGCCCTCTACGCCAACTCCTCCTGACGCTTCCGGAATGGGCTAAACTGTTACCCCTAACCCGCATTTCTCACAATGCCCCGCAGTCAGCGACTGCGGGGCATTGTGAGAAGGAAAAATGTGACCGGCGAGTGCATTTCTGACGTTAGGGCCGATTTTGGGCACACTACCCCCCCAACCCCCATTGTTTTTCCGGTGCCGGGGACAGCACGCCATGGGTCACGACGATTCCATGAACGGGCGCCTCAGGTTCGCGAACGCCTGCGCGAAAACCGTCTGGCTCGGACACCCGCTCGCCAAGTGGATCAACACCCGGCGAACACTCACACGGATTAAGGCTCCAATCTTTAGCAAGCGCGTGCGAATCGTATCATCAGGGCCACGTCTCAAAATTCAAGAATCCAATCCTTCTTTGCATCCGCATTTCATTCTCGATGCTCTTCTAATGTTGAAGCTTTATCAAGGAGCAGCTCCTGCCAAATCTTGAGACGTGGCCCGGCCTTTTGGCAACAAGCACTTCATTTGTCGAAACTCGATTCTGCTGAAAAACCCTAACGCTAGGCCTATTCCAGAACCAGTCTACGCCGATTGTTATTTAGTCGTCTTTGTTTTTTTCGTCACTCTATCTGCATGGCCGCCCTCCTTTGAGCTAAGTCGGTGTACGCATAGCGAGTCTCTGTCCGTCAGAGACCATTGGAACTCCTCTCCGGCCTCCAGGCCGATCGCCGCCGCCAGCGGCAGTGGAATAAAGACATAGAACCGATCCGTTCGCCCTTTGGAGCGAATCGCCTGCACTTTAACGGGGTATCTGGCTTGCATGCTTATAGGCTAGGCTATAGCCTAGCCCTTGTCAACTCAGAAAAGGAGAGCCGCCCCATGTCGATATCTCGTCAACGACCGCCAACCCAACCCAATGCGCAGGTGTTGGCCCTTTTTAAACAAAAAGGGCGTGTTCCTCTGGCGGTGCGCCGGCAGGCCGAGTTTTTTATCTTTTTTGCGCATACGATTTTTCCCTGGCTGGAACAATACCGGGACCGCTTGGAGGCGGCGTACTGTCCAGGGAATGGCCGTCCAGCATGGGATCCGGTCCGTTTGCTGGGCGTACTGGTCATGCAGTTCGTGTTGCGAACGTCCGACCGCCAGGCGGCGGAATCCGTCCAATACGATCAGCGTTGGCGACTGGCCCTGCACATGGATTCCTGGGAGGCGGCCTTCCATCCCGCCGTGCTGACGGTTTTCGCAACCGGCTGGTGAAAGGCGCACAGGAAGGGTTGGCCTTTGAAGCCGTTCTCGATTACCTCGTCGAGCAGGGCTGGGTTCCAAAACGCTCTCGTCAAAGACTCGACTCCACGCATGTGCGCGGACTGCTTAGCGCCATGAGCCGCTTGGAGTGCGTCCGCGAGACCCTCCGTTTGTTTCTGGAGGATGTGGAGGCCGCCGGCTTTCTGCCCGAAACGTGGGCCGCCTACTGGAATCGTTATGTGGAAACCAAGCCCGATCAGCGTCTCAAAGCCCCCGTCCTGGAAGCTCTGTTTGCACAGGCGGGCCAAGATATGCTGGTCATCCAAAAGGAAACCGCCGGAAACGACGCCCTGGTCAAGCGCCCTTCCTTTGCGCTGCTGCAACGCGTTTTTCTGGAAAATTACACGCCCGATCCACAGGGAAATGCTCAAAAAACGCGCGCCCAGCCAACGGGGGCGGTCCATAATCCCCACGAACCCGAAGCCCAATGGAGTTCAAAGTCCACCACGAAAGACAAGACCTGGGTCGGGTACAAAGTACAGGTGTGCGAAACCGTACAGGAGCAACCTCGGGCCGCGGGCGAACCGACGGCCAACTTCCTGACCTCGATGGTTACGCAGAACGCTCCCGCCAGCGATAAAGCGGGCATGGCGGAGGTGCTGGCGGAACAACAGGGCCTGGGGCTGTCCGCTCCCTGCGTCCTCTATGTGGATGGCGCCTACGTCAGCACTGCGGCGTTGGACGAAGCCCGTGAACAGGGCCGCGAACTTCGCGGTCCCGCCCCGGCCTCCCCGGATCGGGGCAAGGTCTTCACCGTGGAAGCCTTCGACGTGCAGGTCGAGCAACGCCATGCCATTTGCCCCGGCGCGCAACGCAGCAGCAACTGCAGCCGGTTGGAATCGCAAAGCACGGGCCAGGTGGATTTCCGAATCGAATGGAGCCAGAGGGTTTGCTCGGACTGCCCACTCCGGAGGCAATGCGTCAGCGAGGGCCAGAATCATCGCACCCTCGTGGTGGGTTCGCTGCACTCGCTCCTGCAGGGGCGTCGCCGCGAAATGAAAACCGACGCATTCAAAAAGGAGATGCACCGGCGCAACGGCATCGAGGGCACGCAGAGCGAACTGGTCCGCGGCTATGGCTTGCGCCAGGCACGCTATCGCGGCCAGGCCAAGGTCCGGCTCCAGAACTACCTGATCGGAGCGGCCTGCAATATCAGACGACTATTCCGGCGGCTCACCTGGCTGGCGACCCAAGCCTGCGGGGGCGGTGCGGTGGACCTGCCGACCCCGGCCAGTTGAATAAACTAAAGAAAAGAGGTGAGCAAACGGAAATAAACCAGGCCTTCGAGCTCCATCGGGCCCCCAAACGACTTTCGTGCTTTAGAAGCGTGCAGGTGAAGCCAGAATAAGCAAGCCAAGCCCTGCCGACAAAACTCACACGGCAGGCCCTCGGTCAATCTGGCAATGGGGTTTTTCAGCAGAATCGAAAGTCGAGACGTGACCCCGATGCCTCGAGACGTGACCCCGATGCCGGTGACCCCGATGCCGGCTAGCGAAGGGTGCGCAGCAGGCCCGCTGTGGGGTGACTCCAAACCATGTTGGTGATGCGGTCGAGCACGTCATACTGGGCGGAAAACGCAAGTCCACTGTTGGCGCTGGCCCATTGGAACTTTGTCTATTGACTCCCGGCATTTAATGGACGACCCCAATGACCCTGAGTTAATTCTTGATTCTTGAGATGCGGCCCCTATGACTCTTAAAATATCTTTTGAATGACTACCAAGCTTAACAGCAATGTTAGCAGAGCCATTACTATAATTTTTATTTGATCGGAACAAGGGATTCGCGAGACATGGCTGTAAACTTGCTTGGAAAGAAAACAAACCGCAACCCCTCCGAGCAATACGAACGCCGACGAATTAGCACTATGAAATATCTGTGAAACTAAATAACCCAAATTGGCGCCAATGACAAAACATAGAACAATTGATAATAGATTCAGTAAATTGAGCATATCATTCACCACATTCGCTCGAATCACTACCTGCTAAACCACTTCCCGCCGATGCATAACTAAAGGCTCCACGACTTGCAGATGACAATCCATCCTTGAATGCTTGAGCAGAAACGCTTTGATCAGATATTCGTAGTCCTCTGCTGCCCGGCGGAATGTTTTTGATTTCACCAAATTTCGCATCATTCAGCATCTTTAGGTCGTTATCATAAGCCATTCGTTCCTTAGGCGACATCTTTAACCAATCCAAATCCTTCTCCGCTCCGGCTCGTCCCCATGATGAGGCAAGTGTAGCAAGAGAAACAACACCAACAACTGCATTGCCAATACTTTCAGAGCGTGCATAGTCGGTTAACTCCGCCCCATTACCTGATACACTCCATTCCTTTCCAGATGCTCCTTCGTAAATTGCCTGCCCGGTAGCAAAGCCCCCGACGCCAGCAGCGGCAATTCCAGCGGCAACAACCACGGCAGCCGGAGCAGTAGCTACAATTACAGCTCCAACTGCAACTCCAATGGCAACTCCAACAACTGCTTTTGCCACACCTTTGCCAAACGCGCTCCACGAAAACAATCCGAATGGATCACGATAGTTAATAGGATCATTCTCACAGAACAAGAATTGATTAAGGCCGAAGGATATTCCTCCAGGATCCGTTGAAAGCCATCGCCCAATTCCTGGGCAATAGCTCCGTGCTCTAAAGAAATAGAACCCAGTCTTCCAAGAGTACTCCCGCCCCTGCCACAGATAACGGTTGCCGATGGTACTACGCGGAATTGGACGACCTTCGCTATCGAAGACGTTGACTTCGCCCCATGCGGTGTAGCTATAGGATTCGACGATATTGCCATTTGTGTCAGCAAGAGCGAGGACACTGCCAAGGTGATCCTTTATGTAATAATAGACCATGGGTTGAGCGCCGGTATATATGGACATGCTTAGGATGTTATCGATGCCAGGTCCGTGGGTATAGCTCTTCAAAAGTTTCCCGGCAGCGTCGGTTTCGGCGATGACGTTTAAGCCATCGTATACGAGATAGGTCGTGCCTTCGGCGTTGGCAATCTGTACGCGATTCCCAAGAGCGTCGTAGGAGTAGCTTTCTGCCCATGCTCCGTTGGTGGAAACGGAGGTCAGCCGATAGAGCCCATCCCAGTTCATCGAAAGCGTTCTGCCGTCGTCGAAGATCATGTTGGTCGCATTTCCTGCCGCATCGTATTGGGCCGAAGAGTTCGTGCCCCAGTTTGCCAAGCGATTTCCAATGCCCAGAATATACGTATTGGTCTGACCGTTGGCAATGACGGCGGTTCGGTTTCCGGCCTGGTCGTAGCGGTATTCGGTACGGGCTGCGCCGACGCTTTCCGAGACGAGCCGGCCCAAGTCGTCGTAGGCGTAAGCCGTGTTCTCGGCGGCGGCGCCCATGACGGTTTTTTGCGTGATCAGCCCGGAGGCATCGTAGGCATAGCGAAAGGTGCGCAGCAGGCCCGCGGTGGGGTGGCTCCAGCCCATGTTGGTGATTCGGTCGAGCACGTCATACTGGGCGGAAAACGCAAGTCCGCTGTTGGTGCTGGCCCATTGGGCAACGACGCCGTTGTAGGCGTCGTAGCCAAACTCGAAGCGGTCCTGCGGCGTTTGGATGTACGTGAGCCGGTCGGCGGCATCGAGGCCGTAGCGGACGGCGCCCGCGACGCTGGTCACGTTGGAGACTTGTCCGGCGGGATAATAAGCATATTCGACCCGGCTGCTGGGCGTGGCGCCGACGATGCAGGCAAGGCGATTGAGCGCATCGTAGGCGTTGGAGATCGTTCCAGTCCCGTCGGAAATAGTCGCGAGGCGCCCGTCGGCCAAGTAGGTGTTGGCGATGAAGCCGCCGGGATAGGTCAGGCGGGACAAGCGGCCTTTGGCGTCATAGGCGTTGCTGACGACGGTTCCGTCGAAGCGGGTGATTCGATCGACGTAATTTCCCACTTGGTAGGCGATGGAAAGGGTTTGGCCTTCGAGGTTGGTCACGACCACGGGCCGGTCCAGCATATCGAGCCCGTAGGTTTCGACGGCGCGCCCGAGCGGATCGACGATTTTGAGGGTATTGAATTGGTTGTCGTAGTCGAACCGGGTGGTCACTTCTTCGCCGTCCAACAGCCGCGACACGGAAGCGAGTTTCCTCGTCGGCGCATAGGTTAATCGCGTGGCCCTGCCGGCGCGGTCGATGCTGTTGGTCAAATTGCCCAGCACGTCGTACTCGAAGCGTTCGTCGCGGTTGTCGGGATAGATCATCCGCAAGGCGCGTCCCACATCGTCGCTTTCGATGTACGTGACTCGGTCGCCGCTGGGGCCGGGCAGCCTGATCTGCTGGAGATAGCCCAGCGAGCCGTAGGCGTAATTCACCTGAGGTCCGGCGGCGGGGATTTCCGAGGTCATCAGGCCGGAGCTGTTGTACAAGTACTGCACCCAGCTTCCGTTGGCGTTGGTCAGGGCGCAAAGCAGCCCGTCGGAGGTGTAGGAGAATCGCGTTTCCTCCCATTGATTGCTGTTGTAGTGCTCCCGGGTAACGGCGACCAGTCCGTTGGTATACACAAACGAGACGACATGACCGGCGGGGTCGCGGGTTTCCGTCAACGTCTGGTCGTTGGTATTCCAGACCATGCGCCAATCGGTTTCGGCGGGCCGTTGATCGTAGCCGAAGGCGGTTCCGGTCACGTGATGCTGTTCGTCGAAGGTTCGGACGCTGTAGAGGGCGTGGCCGGTGAGATAGTCAACCAGCGTTTCGTTGGTCACGTTCTGCGCATTGTCGAATGAATAGTACGTGCCGCTGTTGTTGCGCTCCGGCATGTATTTGGCGGTGATCTTGGCGGTCGTGGGATCGAATTCGTAGAGCCATTTCTGCCGGTCGGCGCCGCGCTTGTACACCACTTCGTTCAGGCCCATGCCCTGATTGGTGTAGTTGACCGAGTGCGAATAATAGTTCGTTTGCAAAACCATGTTGGTGGCGCGGGATACGTATTGTCCCTGGTCGTTGTAATAATATTCGTAGTCATACCGATAGGTATGACCAAGGGCGTTGCGTTTTTGCCTCAGGCTGTGGGCGCCAGCATCCCATGTATAGGCGGTCGATTCCGACTTGCCCGATGCATAGCGGGTCACGTTCGTAAGCTCTCCGTTGGCGTTGTAGCTGTAGGTCGCGTAGAGCGTGTTGGTGGACGTGGACAGCTTTACGAGTCGTCCATTGACGTTGGAGCAACGCAGATAATTTCCGCGATTATCCTCGATGCGCGAGAGCTTCTGGGTGGGATGCCGTCCTTCGTAGGAAAACGAGAGGCGGTTGCCGAAGGCATCGGTCAATGCTTCGAGGACTCCGTTGGTGCTGAAAACGGAATGCGAATAGCCGTCGGCGGTAACCCAATAATTCGAACCCTCCTTTTGCAGGCGAAGGGCCTTGCCGGCAGGAGATGCAAAGGCCCCGTTGGTCAGCGCGCGGAACCAGTATTGATTCCCGTCGCCCAGAAGCAGCACTTTCCAGTTTCCGTGCGTTCCTTTATAGGTGGTATTGCTTCGGTCGGACAGGAAGAGGTCGTAACCGTGGGTCCATCCGAAGCCCAAGAGACTGTTGGTACGGGGTTCCCGGCTGTTATACGTCCGGCTGAATACGAGCGGAAATCCGCTGCTGGGCAGTTCAAGGTCGGTCTCGTTCATGGTCACGTTGCCGTTGATCATGCCAATAGGCTCCCTGGTATATCCGCCCTCGTCCGCGACGGGGTCTTTATCGGAGTCGTCCGTATCCACATACAGATAGGCCGTCTTGCCGTTCGCATAGAAATAGGAGCTTTCCCCGTGTTCGCCCAATAGGCCGTCGGGATCGTTCACCAGGCTCCATTGACTGTTGGAAACCGAGCCCAGCACCTCGACTTGGGCGGTATAATCGTAATCGGGCTCTTTCAGGTTGGAGCCCATATGCACGATGCGGATGGGATAGAAAACGCCTTTGCGGAATTTGTACGTGGCGCTGACGACCACGCCAAAGTCGGGGGCTTGATGGGTCACGCCGCCCATCAACAAATTATAGCGCTCGGAATGACTGCCGCTCTGGTCTCCCACGGTAAGACGAACCTGGAAGAGTTCTTCCGCCCTGGGCGCCGCCCCTTCGTCGTCGGCATCCGTCGGATCGCTGCCTTGGGCGACTTCATTGCCGTCGCCTGCCTCATCCTGGTCCGTATCGTATTCGCTCGGATCGGACCCATAGATAAGTTCCTGATAGGTGGACAATCCGTCGTCGTCCGGATCGGCGTTCAAGTCGTCGGCCACGGCGGGATCGAAGCCCCAGCTCACTTCCTTGGCGTCGGGCAATAGATCGCGATCGGTGTCCCACGCGTTGGGATCGCTGTGGTAAACGAACAGTTCATCGTCGTCATTGAGTCCGTCCTGGTCGGAGTCGCCGGAGCGGGGATTGCCGCCGAGGGCGTATTCGGAAAGGTTGTCCAGGCTGTCGCTGTCCGAGTTTTCGGAAGGATCGGCGGCGGTGCGGTTGGTGTAATAAACGGATTCCCACCAATCGGGCAGGCTGTCGCTGTCCGTGTCCAAAAACTCGTCGCAACCGATATCGACGCGTCCGCCCAGAGGTCGAGCTTCGCCGGAGATATCCTGCGTATAAGCGGTGCTGTTGCTTCCGGCGTCGATGCAGGGCGAAAGGGCTTG
>Ga0209417_1002388_pt1 | contig 29133 bp, 22 predicted proteins | sample RifGroF2_FD_184002 | JGI IMG/M metagenome (GOLD analysis project Ga0209417, IMG submission 184002) | Groundwater microbial communities from Rifle, Colorado, USA - Groundwater F2 (SPAdes) (version 2) | ecosystem: Environmental > Aquatic > Deep subsurface > Groundwater | place: Rifle, Colorado... | reverse complement strand
GGAAGTAATAGTACAAGGCAATTGAATGACAAAGGATCAAAGTACACAGTGATTCCAATTCTTTATGTCAATCCATTTACACAACATTCTTGACAGTACCGTATATTCAATTATTAGAATATGCGTTTGCGTATATTTGTTCTGTGTTTCGTTTTGATATATATGCGTTTGCGTATATTTGTGCATATACCGACCGATTTGAGCCACCGGACCGACGAGGGTTGAGCCACGAGACCGATGGCGTGAGCCACCAATTCCATCACATATTCAACGTATTGCATTTTGTGCACAAAGTGCTCGTTGTAATCCTTAGGGAATGTGGCGAACGGATTTGTAGGTTTCTGGTTTTTTCTATGAGACTGTACTATTTGGATTGAAGATTTTTCTTTATCGATTTGTTTCTTTGTTCCAGTCTTTTTGGAGAAAGCTATGCAGAACTGCGTATTATCCACATTTTTGGCCTTTTCAACCTTTCGTTTCTGGCACGGCCAACAAAGATCGCGATGAATTGATCACTATGTCTTGCGTCCAACGAAGTAAGTTTATCGACGTATTACAAAGACCTGTGTGGCAGTTAAGCGTGCCCACCATAGTCGACAAAATCGCAAATAGAGGGTAGATGCGAATCAAATAAATACCCTCCAAAGGGTGGCTCACACTTGTCGGATTGATGGCTCATTTTCATCGGAAGGGTGGCTCACTCTCGTCGGTCCGATGGCTCAAAGTGCGTCGGAATATCCATATTTGTTCTGTGTTTCGTTTTGATATATATGCGTTTGCGTATATTGGCGTGATTGCCAAAGGCTGTTTCATGCAATGTCCAACTCGATCGAAAAGGTATTCTCCTTTAGCGATGCAACGCCTCACAGTCACATTCACGACCACAGAATGAAAGATCCCCGTTCCGGGTGTCCGGAACGGGGATCGCGAAAGCGTTACTTCCCGCTCTTGATGATATTCGCGATTTGCGACATGAGGTCGCCGCTACCGGTGAGGTTGATGTTCCCGACATGCTCGCAGATCTTCTCGAGATACTCGAGTTCCTTGAGTTTGTAAAGCGTCTGGTTCTCTTCCATCAACTTGGCGGTGTTGAGCAAGGAACGGGTGGAAGCGACTTCCTCCCGGCGCGTGACGACATTCGCCTGTGCGCGTTTCTCGGCGACGAGGACGGTGTTCATGATGTCTCTGATCTCGCCCGGCAGGATGATGTCCTTCACGCCGGCGTCGACGATCTCGACGAAGAAGTCCTTCTCACGGTCTTTGAGACGAGTCAGGACATGCGCGGAGATCTGATCCTTGTTTTCGAGGATCTCGTCGATCGGGTACTTCCCGATGTATTCGCGAAGCGAGAGCTGCACGGCGACGCGCATCTGTTCCTCGAAGTCGTTGATCTCGCTCGCGACCTTGACGAAGTCGGTGATGCGGTACATGCAGACGAGGTTGATGCGGAGCGATACCTTGTCGCGGGTTAGGATCTCCTGCCCCGTGACGTTCATCTGCGTGAGACGCGCATCGACGAGGTCATAGGTGACGTTGGGTGTTCCCTGCCAGAACCAGTGGGTTCCCGGATCGAGGAGACGGACGAATTTGCCGTCGAAGTACAGCCGGCCGCACTGATGGTTCGCGACGACGACCTTGGCGAACAAGAGCGGATTCATCTTCGCGAGCACGTGAAGCGGCAAATCTTCCGGCACTTCCGGCGTCTTCACATCGAGCGAGCGGAACGTATGGCGGTCATAGACGGTCCAGAAGGCATACCGTCCGGGACGCAGGGCTTCGACGAAGAGATTGTTGACGAAGTGGAGTGCGAGCGTTCCGTCGGCGACTTCGACGACGGTCGTCGCCGCGGCGATTCCCGGATCGGCGAGCAGGACGTCAAGCCCGCAAATGGGTGACATCAACGTTCGGTCGAGGGTCAAAAGTTCGGCGTGGGCTCCGAACCACGGCACATAAGCACCCGGTTCAAGCAGTTTCACGAAACGACCGCTGCGGAACAGCAGTCCGCGCTGGTTTTCGTTGACGATGATCTTTTTCATGGCAATACCTCCCGGTAGAAAAGTCGAAGTGATGACCGCCGATGCGCAACGCGCGGCCGGACGGGTGAGACGCCGTCGCCGGAAGCGGGGGCAAAGCCATGGCTTCCGGTTCGGGTCGTCGGTATCACCGTCCGGACAAAGCGCAGGGCGCATTGTCGTCCCCGCGACGGATCGCGGGTCTGACGGGACGGTCATCGGGGAATGCTCGCTTACGCGGCTTGGGGATGTGGATGGTAATATGTACATATTAATTTCCGAGCCTTTGGCGGATTGCATTCCGGCAGGATTCGAACCTGCAAATGAGGGGGGCACCCCCTCAAAGACGTTCCATCCGGCATGCGCTAAGGCAACGCCTCGCGCACCGCATCGCTTGAACGCGATTGCATAGGACGAAACATCTCAAAACCCTTGTTTGATTGTAATGAACATTCCTCCGCTCACTTCGACGCGGAGTTTTACCGTCCGTTCCATTGACGCGACTTGTTCTGCGCACGAATCACTCATAATTAGACCGGTACGATTTGTAAAGATGGCTTATATACCGGACCTTGTCACTATTATATCTCGTCAATTTATTATTGTCTATCACTTTATGGGTTCGATTTTGTCGCGACCGAGTAGCAAACGTCTTTCGTCAAATGGTAATCTTGTAACGGTTGATCACCTTGCCATGATGATTGATTTGATTCATCAAAATGCCTTGATTGTCGATCACCACTATGTTGGACGGAATGTTATCATCTTCACACATGATCCACAGGTCGGTATGCTGAATTGCTTTTGTCCGGATCAGGGTTTCCAAGGCATTCTTCGCATAACCCTTGTTGCGTTCGGAAGAGGTGATGGCGTATCCGACGTGTCCGCCGAATTCCTCGAGATCCTTGGTAAGGTGTCGCCGTAAGGAAATCGTGCCAACCACATCGTCCGTATCGGTGACGATGAGAAATACGGAGGTTGGCACCGTCCCCTCAATCATGCCGGACTCAAGCAAATCCAAACTCGCCATCCACCGTTCAAGTTCGTCATACTTTTCCAAACCGCCGCTTCCTGGTATTCTGGACTCTTCGGCCATGAAAAACGCGGCTTTGAATTTCGATATTCGGTCCAGATATGCCGTCGACGGCTTCACCAAGTAAACCATATTCATCCTTTCCGGAAAAAGCTCCTTGATAGATTGACGCGATGCGGATCAATCCAACGTTGCGACCCTTGATGCGGATTGCATCGTCGATGAATCCGTTATGATCTTTTCCCTTCCTGATGATCTATGGTTTCTTGATCGGACAATGTAACCAAAAAATCGGTTTTAAATTGCCGAATGTAATGCTTCATGATCTTGATCGTTTCTTGAACGGCATTTGATCTGAAATACTGCTTTTTCCCAACAAGTGACGCGTGTTGAAAAGTTCCTCCGCCACTGGTTCCCGCTTCGATATCCCTGCGCATGGAGGCGATGGCACTGAGTTCGCGCAAATAGAGACAATTGAATCCGCTCGCAGCAAGGCGATCGGAACAAGCGAAAGAATATTGGATATCGCTCGTGCTTGGGTTTTCGTTGGCGATGAAGGCGACTCCGGTCAAGGTATCCGCAATGCTTTTTGCCAACTTTGTCATAATGACCGTCGGATAAGGGCTGGGACTCAAGTAAATGCACAACGGGATGTCGTCGATGATCACGGTTTGCGTTTGCATGTCTCCCATCTCCATATCGTCGACGACAACCCGACAAAGCAAGTGAGAGACTTGTAATACTGAGAGATCTTCGATGTCTTTCTTCATTTGGATCATCTTCATCAGCACAGTGCGTACGGTTGGATCGGTGAATTCTTCCGCATGCTTCGAGGAAAAATCCGGTGATTGGACGAGCGCTCCAAGATTGACATAGTTCTGCCCGGTGATCCCCCGTGCATTGACATCGTCCACAAGGTTTTGATATGACATGGATGAAGCCATTTCGAAGATGTGCCAGCCCTCATTGATTCCGAGCACCTTGCATACGTGATTCAACGTGGCATTATCCGGCAGCGATAATCCCCTTTCCCATTTGGATACCGCTTGAAAGGAGACGTGAAGCTTTGTCGCCAGGTCGATCTGAGTCATTCCCAGCGATCGTCTTTTCTTTGCGATATACGTTCCCATCATGACTTTGTCGATCATCGGTGATCACATCCTTCAATGTCAGTATACCGCGGATGGGTTCGGTTATCAATCAACCGTCGGTAGAATTCTACTAAGGGATTGCAATCAATGTGGCGGACGAATGGTCGAGCGGCGAGGCGCCTTCATGGTAACCTTCGCCGATCGGCACGCCGGTTCCGTAATAGCGGTTGTCGAGTCCGTATTGGATTCCGTGCAGATCCTCCAGTTTCAGACCATCCTTGACGATGGTGCGTTCCACCTTCGCGATGAAGATGATTCGTTTCTCGACCTGCACGCGTTCCAGGACCTGGCAGAAGAGCGCGATCGGCAACTCATTTGCATAAGGAACGTCTTCGTGCCAGACGGTCGCGAAGACGTTCGATTTGTCGGTATCGTTCCCCGACACCATCCCGCAGTAATCGACACGAGAAAGGAATTCTTGGGAAGGGACGTTGACGCTGAAGCGGCCGGAGGCATCGATTGCCCGTCTTCCCAGATGGCGTTCGTGGAGGCTGATCATGATCAAGGGCGGGTGGATACCGGCGATGGCGACGTCGCCGATGGTCGTGTAGTTCGGCCTCAGGTCCTGATAATCGGGATGTCTTGTCCCGATCACCACGATCGGAACGGTGTGGAGTAGCGGAAGGATCTTGTCCATGTCAGCCTCCTGTGCGGGACGCAACAAAGGTCCGCAACGGTCCATCATATTGAGGTCGATTCGTTTGCATGTGTGAGCGCGCGTTCACCGGATGATCTTGGAATCGACATAGAAATCGCCCGTGTATCGGATTTCGTCAATGGCGGAAAGAACGATCATGACGAGCATGAGTGCGCCGGAGGCGCCAATGGTGTACCACACCATCGTCATCATCACGAAGCGTGCGGGATCTGGCGACTCGATCGAGCCTAACAGGAAGAGAACGTACATGCAGCCCCATAGCAGGATTCCGACAATCATATAGAGATAAGCAAGCAATTGATGATAGATGTAGAGAAGCGGAATGTTCGGCTCGCTCTCAAAGTCGTAAATGATGAAGCGCTTCATCCAAAAATCGGTCTTCCGGAACAAAGCGTGTTCCAGCCTTCGGGGCGGAGAAGCCGCCATCCAGTTGAAGATAAACCCGACATAGAGACTTGGCAGCCCTCTGAACTCGTCGGGAAGATTCACCAGGAGCCACATGGCGAAAAAGCCCAGGAGAAGGGCAATCAACCAGGACAACATATGAAACCTGTAGTTCTTCTTCACCCACTCACCTCTTGACCATTCACATGATGCAAGTCGGCCGTTCCCCGATACTTGTTAAAGCGCGATTGAATATAGAAAAGTTCTCATGATGTTCAGATAATTGTGAAGTTCGCGCGCGAATCCGTCGTTCATCCCGAGAAACATGATTGTGATTTCCGGCTCCATCACGGGTATATCCCCTCGCCAGCATTCATCCACGCGATCCTTGGATCGGTACAGAATCGTGATTCGTGCCGCCCTATTCCTCAACCCCGACGACCCATTGAAACATCTCTTTGAAATCGTTGAAACAATTGGGACAAATCCAAACATAGTTATCTTTTGTTGTATAACCTTCATGTAGCGTATCAGGGAGAGCAGCAAATTTATCCATGCAGAATGTGCAATGATCATGATCCCACTCCGGCCGCGGCGCCTTCCATGTTCGGAAATAGAGCGTCTTCTGGAATAGGAGTTTTTTCTGTCCGGTAAGTCTCCAGTCGTTTGATTCAATCATATTGCCCGCCTTTCATGGTGCCGCTTGTTTCTGTTTTCTACAACGAGATGTATATGGATCCATTGCCATTCCATCACGAAAAATCGTTCCAATCATTGGAGACTCTCAAGTCGGTTTGTGACCGCAGATGATTCATGTACATTTCCGCGGTGGAAGTTTCACGGAAATAGCATACTGCGTTCCAATCAATGTCGTGAATGTCGCAATACAGTAGAATTCCTTCCATGACATTGTCATCCGTTTTGGTCAATGTCCGAATCTCCTCCAGCGAAAAACCGAGAATCTTCGGTTTGTCGGTGTCGGCGATGAGCAAGATGTCGGTTCCCGAGTTCATGCCAAGTCTGCTCCGGTATTTTTTTATCGATTTCAGGGTGCCCAGTTTCATTGATAATCCGCCCTCACTGTCAACGGGTACATCCTGATATATGGATGTGTTCTTTGATTGCGGAAAGAATGGTAAAAAATCGAGAATGCCCAATCCTTTGAAAATATACCATCCTCGACCAAACTGTTCCGATACATCCCTTACATACACGGTTTTTCTCATCATTGTATCCTCCGCAGATGAACACTTGCGTTTCGACACCGCTATTTTGCGTAGATCGGGATTTCCTTTAGCGTCTCAGCATCAGTTCTTTTGAAAGGATGCTTTTGTTCGAACAGGGACATGAATCCGCCCAGATTCCGATCCATATACCAATAGGCTTTCTCGATCATCCGGGACGGAACGCCATAATAGGCGGCGGCGATGGACCCGGTGATGGCGGCGACGGTATCGGAGTCGCCGCCGATGGAGACGGCATTGCGCACCGCGTCTTCGAAATCGGTCGATTCGAAGAAGGCGGTGAGTGCCTGGGGCGTTGTTCCCTGAGAAGATTCGTCGAATCCATAGGAATCCCGAATCTCGTCCAAAGTGAAGTCGAGATGGTAATACGGTCTGTTCAGAGCGTCGTGAATTTCTTTCTTCGATTTCCCGGTGCGCGCCAGGAAGACGGCAAGGGCGACCGCTTCAGCGGCCTTCATGCCTTCGGGATGGTTGTGGGTGACTTCGGTGACCTTGCGCGCGAGCAGGATCGTCTCTTCGATGGAACGACCGACGATCCCACACGCCGAAACGCGCATGGGGGCGCCGTTCCCGAAACTGTTGTAAGGCTTGGGATCCTTCATCGTCACCCACCGACGGAAATATCCGCCGTATCCGCAATAAGGATAGTCGCGGCCGATCGTCTGCATCGTCTTCACGACAATATTGGAAAGATCGGAATAATCGCCGTCGCATTGGAGCAAGGCTGTTGCGACGGCGATCGTCATGACGCTGTCGTCGGTAAAACGGCAGATGGCATGGAAAAAAGGGAAATCTTTCGTCTTGATGTTGTCGAACTCATATCGCGAGCCGACGATATCACCAATGATTGCGCCGATCATAGGGTTCCTCCAATATGATATAAACATACATTGACATGTTTTCGCCGATAGCGCCGTTGAGCTTATTGAACTACCTTCCGTTTTTTAATTTTTAGAGCGAAGATCATACTGTGCGCCAAATGGGATTTCCACGCTTTCTACTATCCGCACTCCAAATCCCCAGTGATAAACGCGTTGACATTATTTCGATAAGTTCCTAATACGGTGATTCGGCGTCAACCCCACGATGTATTCTAGTTGACACTTACGCCGACATCGTTCGAACCGGTTTGATTGACATTCCCCAAACGCAAGACCATGATGATCCCAAGCGATATCATCCATCCGAGAATTTTCCATAGTCCGGTCACGAACAGCGAGATGATCCCAACAGCCGACATCAAGCCAATTGTGGATAGAATTGGCAAATACCCCACGAAAAAGGATTCTAGCGTATGCTTCTTCTTGAGGGTTCCAAGTGTGTAAACCCCAAAGGATAGCACCACATAAACCAACAAAGAGATGAAATGGATTCCGACCTCTCCTGAGTTGAAGTGTAGAACGCCGAACAGAAATAGAAAAACCAACTGCATTACCAGATTCAAGCCAAGCCCGAGCAGCATGGTGGAAACACCCATCTTCACACCGGGTTTGAGAAGGGCTTTGAGTTGATTGGCAACCGACACCAAACTATGTTTTCTTCGGTTCGATATCAGCCCAGTTGCGACTTCGATGATGAATCCAAAGAGAAAGCCTAAAAGCGACGTTATCAGCAATCCCAAAAAGAATTGGTTGGAAATCCCAGTCCGATAACTACGTTCAATTCGATCGATATTATCGGCGAGCGGAAGTTGATTGACGTTGTTGTCTTCCACGTGCGGTCTTTTGAGGAGAATCAAGTTATCGGGATCATGCGTCAAATCGGGGAGTCCCGCCGTATCTCCGTCGAAAAACTCTTGGCAGTTGATGTGATGACCGTCATATTCCACAGTGCCGAATGACGCATCATAGCCGTGTAACTTATACTCATTGAAGATTTCTGCGGGTAATTTGACGCCGCCCGCCCATGAGCCGTTGTTGTTGATGTAGGTGAATGAGGAGCCGTCTTGATATCCTAGTCCATTTCCGCCCAGTTCGCAATCCACTTGAATCATTTCGCCCACGATGCGGTGGTATCCGGCGGATATATTTGGAATCCTGTCGGTGCGAAAAACTTGGAAGTCCCGGTAGACTTGAAAACGATTGCTAATCGTTGCCATCTGCGTACTGTTCAAGGTTTTCCCAAGAGCCAGCACTATGACGCCGCCGTGATCGTTCGTTGAATCTGTTATTCCTTTGTATTCCATAAGCGACGCGACCTTTCTATCCCCCAATAAACCGTTAACTGCACTAGCATTGAGATTCATCGGAAATAATCACATCAATTCATTAGCGAGGCGGTGTCGTCCTTCCTCCGTAGTGTGTTACTCTAATCACTTTGAAGGCGGCTTTGTGCATCATAATGAACGGGAACGCTCAATAATACTCTCGGAATCTGACATTAAGTATCTCTGACACTTTCGCGGTCATCGACTGGTTGTTTTCTTAGTCAAACTCACGTATTCTCTCCAATGATTCATTACACTTTCCGGAATGATGGCATCCCATGTATGTATTTGCCCCTTAAGTGGATTGTAATACCCAAATTTGTTAATTGTGTACTTTCTTTTGTCTTCATCGATATCATTTATCAGTTTATATAAAATCAACTGTTTTTGAGTCTTTGTTTCAATGTTATCGCTCGACACGCATTTGATTTCGAACAAGATGTCGTTCATGATGAAGTCGCCGTCACCATAAATATCTACACGCTTTGAAAAAAAATCGGGGTTCTGAATAAACTTGTCTGTTTTAGAGACGCTTGAGAAGAATTCGTGAATACAACTGGACATCAACGTAAGATCAAGCCTCATGTTCTCTTCGTCGGCGGGCGAGAACTTATGAGAAGATAATTGCATATACATCGCCATGTTATTCTCGAATCTGCTTAGGTTTTCATGATTAACCAGTATAAGCAGATCCCGCGCGTTCAATTCCTGTTTCTTTTCCACTTTATCAAATGCAGCAATTTCTTCATCATATAGGGGAGCGATATAGTCTTGATGAGGTGCATAATTGCTTATTAGTCCCCTTTTAAATAACTCGTAATCGAAGGCAATGTTGAAGGCTATCCCAAACACATCGGGAGCCGAGTGTCGTTGATATGTTCTTAGGGGTTCGATTTTAATGGGTTCTAGCACTCGATCTTCGAATAATCTCTTTGATTCATATTTGATAAATGCCTTAACATTCATTTCCATTCACAATCACCTCTATATTTCAAATTCCACAAAATAATAGAACGCTTAATTGCTATGCCGGATTATCACAATTATACAATTGTTGTTATTGCTGCATATAGAAGAAATCAAAAACACCTCATCGTCAGCGAGTGTTGATTTCGATTTCGGTTTTATTTGTCGAATGTTTCTGTACAGGGTTGAAGTCAGTGACGCTTATTGCTATTTCCGTGTCGGAAAATGTCAAATAATAACATATTACTATGTCTACGGGTGTCGATGAAGTCAAAGATGTCTATTGATATTTCGAGGACGTAAAATTGTCAAATAATAACATGTTGCTATATCAAAAAGCAATAATGCTGCATTTCGATACTTCGATGGAAGTCGTCGAACCTAGCGCTTAGGGAAACTCCATTGAAGTTCGTTTCGTTAAGCGCTTTGAATACCATGATCTCCCCTGAATTCAATGACGAAACTGTTCTATCGCCATTTTTTACACGGACAAACTATATGGTGTACAACTTTATTTTAAGCTAACTTGTTGATACCTTTTCCAAATAAAATCAACTCGGGTTTTCCATACAATATATAAAATATTGATTCAGGAAAAAATCCTTGTGAATCTATTACTGCTTTCACATAATGATCCATACCGTCACCTTTGGCAATGTCAATTAGTCTATTCACGCTATCTTGGTATATGTGTTTTGCTCGTAAATCAATTTTACTCTCACCCAACATAAACTTTTCGATTGGAGATACAGAGTCACTATTTCTTGAAAACGCCCATTTTACTAATTTTTTTGAAGAATGAACAATTTCTAAAATCGCATTGCTAGAAACGACATGCATCCAAATTTCATCAAGTGATTTTGGTTTATCAATAGAAAACGACTCAATCATATAAACCAATAATCTTTGCATGAAAATTGCGTTTTTATATGTATTAATCGGTATCAGTGTACCTATTACACTTTGTGCTCCTGTTCGGATAAATAAATCTGAAATATTAATTGCTCCAACCCCTCTTGGACTTACATGGCAAGAACTTAAGATTACGACTTTTGGTACTCTAAAATCATTTTCATTGGCATTCCAAAATTCGTTACCCACAATAATCCCAGATATTTTTCTCACAAGGTCATAATGTCCGTGCGCCGAGATAATTAACACATTCGCATCTGTATTTGACCTTAAAAACTTTTTTAATTTATAGACTGTATTAGTTTCTTCTATAAAAATATCTATGTTCTCATTATTTCTAAAATTGTCTCTAATCCCGTTCCAACCAGCATCTGATAACTCTCGTATTTTATCATCTTTGCTAATACACTCAGCAATTATTACCTTCAACTTGCCCGATATGAAAAACCCCTCTTGTTTTGGTAATTCTGTTTGATATAGTCTTGAAAGTGGGGTTAAATTGTTTGCTGATAAAGATGTGTAGCAGATAAGTGGTGACGTGGCGCCGGGTAATATTGCTATACCCAATGGTAAATCTGAGTAATACGTGATTTGATTTGAATACGTAAGCAGTTTCAACTCTTGATCGCTTAACTTCTTTGCGATAATATCTCCAAACCGCTTAAGAGACCTCCAGACAAACTTATTACTAATATTACCCATACAATGTTTCTCCAACTTATAGACAATGTTATACAGCTCTTGTCCCATGTAATTTAATTCAAGATAAGCTGCGCTGCGTGCCATTGCCCTATAAAGACCAATATTTTTGATTGCATATCGCTCTGTAATGTTGTTTTCTTTTACATCTATATTCCTAAAACACCTTTTTTGATGATTGGGGATTCCCGGCAATGTAATTACTAAAGGCTTATGATTGTACTGTCGTAGATACTTTACTTGTTCTTTATAATGATTGTCATTCTTTTCTTTATCATCACTTCTGTTCTCAATTGTTGATTTCAGTGCCATCATTCTTATATTATATTCATCTAGTATTCTATTATTGAAACTGAATGCGCTTTCTGCATCTTTATCTCGTCTCACATATCTATCAAAATCGTCATTTTGAATTAAGTAAAAGAAAGAAGGCAAAACATTCAGTTCATCATTTGTAAGGAATTCAGCTAAATTCGGTATTTGTAGTTTTTCCATACGTTCAAAACTATGTAGGTCTTGAAGTCTTTTCCAAATATCTTTAGGCACTAAATCATTAAACTCCACGAATCTCATTTTACCTAACGATGTTGATATGACTTCTTCAAACCTTAATACTTCATTCAAACACCTTTCATCATATATCAGTAGTGTGGGATTATATAAACCATTCACCCCTAAAGACGCTTTGCTAATAATCTCATCGACAAGATACTGTGGAATGTGTATGATATTGTGTGAATGATTTTTTACATCTGTTAGTGTTTGAAGCGAAACTCTATATAGATCGAAAAGACCCCTAGGTAACTGTATGATTTTTGAAAACACCTCTACAAAACCAAATAGTTCATCGGAGAACAAGTGATATGTTACTTGCTGTTTAATGAATTCTTCTCGAGAACCATAAACAATCGGCTTGATATCTTCAAATTTGTCATCAGAGTAATAAATTATAATATAAGTAAAAGACGCGTTTGTTGAAAGTTCAATATTATTCTTCATTATTTGCTTCTAAGTACTCAATGGCATCTTTGATACTACATTCTAGAATTTCATCTTTATGCCCTGTTTTTTCCATAGCATACCCAAAACCGGCTATTGCTTCCGGAACATCACTGATTGGAATTCTTGTATCAATAAAAAGTCTTGGCTTTCTTGTGAAAGATATTTCGCGTGTTCGATTGTCTATTAATAAATAGCCGTTTTTTTCACTGTTATAGATTGCAAACCAGTCATCATTGATTTTTGATATGACATAATCTTTCTCGCTTTTCAACTGGCTCTGAATCCCTTTAGAATACATTTCTTTCATCCACTCTTCATAGAAAGGTAAAATGAATCTATGGTATTCAATCGCCGTATTTCTAATTGTTAATCCTTTAATATTTATTCCTAACCATGTCAACATAACTGCGCTCCTAATATGTTGCATATTATGTAAATAAACAAAGTACCATCATAGAAGTTGGAGCCGTCAAATGGACTTTAGATATACTACAATTGCCATAATAGCTCTTCTTTCTTAGGTGTAACCTTTAATGAAAATCAGGTGTGACAATATCGCTAGAGAATATATCAGTATTAAATTGAAATCAGTGACGTTAATTGCTATTTTTGGGGGTTGGAAAATGTCGAAAAATAACCTGATTCTATTTCTATACATAGTGATGAAGTCAGAGAGGTCAAATGTTTGAGAGCAATGGGAAAATGTAAAGAAAGAGCATAAGTATTTTGGATCTACATTGCTTCGATTCAATGGCAATAACGCAGGAGCCGGCTATGACCCCGACTCAATAACACACTTTCTTAATATCGATTCGACAATACAAACCTCCTATATAAGGCTTACACATCATCGCTCCGCCGGGGAAACGTCGTCAGGATCATTCAGGTAATCATAATAGATTCCGCTTAATGTTTCTTTAATATCTTCATCAAAGCGATTCACTCCCAAGATAGTATGTAAACGTCTTGTTTGATTATCATTTTTAACCTGAGCAGCTAAAACAACTCCGATCTCATAAACGTACGTGATGATTTTAATTAACGTGTCCGGAAATGTTTCTGAGTACGTATCCGCCTCTTCCATCAACCACTCCATGAAGTCGCATGACAACTCCAACGAATGCGTGGAATTTGATGAGGACTTGATATACGTATCGAACAGCTTGAAGGCTTTCTGATATTCGCCAAATTGATTCGACATCATCTTTTCAATCTTTTTATGAACCACTACATAGTTGTCCTTCGCACCAAAAAGACGATTCATCAAAAACGCTTCTACTGTATCGTTTTGATGAATAAGATTTGTGAAAAGATCAATCAATTCCTCTTTCGTTAGGGACTCCAACTTCTCTCGTATTGATTCCGATGTCATATAGACTAAAAGCCCTCCTTGCCATCATAAAAACACTGAAATTGTTATGTTTCCATATTATTGATTTTGGTGCATTTTCTAGTTTTAAGGATGCTTGAGGCGATTTTGACTAATCGTTTTTTTCTGCATAAGTCCCAGAAACACAACATCCCCCAAAGTGAAGATGGAAACCCGAATGAAGGGCCATCGTCTTTGAGGAAGCCGTCAAATATACTATAGATATATGCCTGACAGCCTTTGAATAACGCAACCCATCTAGTCAACTTATTAAGAAGCTGGAAACTTGTCAGAAATATCAGTGGATATTCCGACGCACTTTGAGCCACCGACCGACGAGAGTGAGCCACCCTTCCGATGAAAATGAGCCATCAATCCGACAAGTGGGAGCCACCCTTTGGAGGGTATTTTTTTGATTCGCATCTACCCTATATATACGTTTATGTCGACTATGATGGGTACGCTTAACTGCCACACCAGTCTCTGTAATACGTCGATATATGTACTTCGTTGGACGCAAGACAAAGGTATCAATTTTTGTTGGACGTGCCAGAAACGAAGGGTTGAAAAAGTCAAAAACGTGGATAATACGCAGTTCTGCATAGCTTACTACAAAAAGACTGGAACATAGAGACAAATCGATAAAGAAAAATCTTCAATACAAATAGTACAGTCTCATAGAAAAAACCAGAAACCTACAAATCCGTTCGCCACATTCCCTAAGGATTACAACGAGCACTTTGTGCACAAAATGCAATACGTTGAATATGTGATGGAATTTGTGGCTCACGCCATCGGTCTCGTGGCTCAACCCTCGTCGGTTCGGTGGCTCAAGTCGGTCGGTATATGCAATCAGAAAGATATATCCACATTATGTGGCGTCGTCTGTCATGAAGAAACATGAAAAACGATGGTTCTCCTCATCGTTGAAGTCAAAGAGACATATTGCTATTATCGAGTTGAAAAACGTCACAAAATAACATAATTCTATAACTGCAGTTTTCGATGCGACAAGAAGGGCATATGGTTTTTTGACTTGTGAATACCGTGAAAAAAACATAGCAAGACAGACTTACTATTCGTCAACATTGTCTCTGATAAATAGTCCATTATTTCCAAAGAGTTTCACATTTTCGCTGTTAGGTCTGTTTTCCAAGTTGACTTGAGTTACATAAAGAAATGTTGGCATTTGAAATGCCGTTCCAGAGACAATACACTCACCAGGTGCAAGTACCGTCAGAAAATCCATAGAATTTTCATCAAGGTAAGCAACCGCTTTACGAATTTTTTGAATATCAGAGGGGTTAACCAACTTGTGAATAAAGTAATTATGAAGTTGGGAAATTATGGTTTGAGAAATGTCGCTTGGTCTTTGACTTGCAAGCATTAAAAAGCACCCAAATTTTCGACCTTCTTTAACAATTTTTTCAAATACTTCAAGTACTTTTGTATGTGAAGCTGTCTGCCCGGGTTCATCGTACAGTATGTTATGAGCTTCATCAACCACAATACTTATTATTTGGACAATCTCTCCTTTATCATCTTTCTTTTGAGATAAAGAATCGAAGATAGTGCTCGAAATAAGGGACGGAATAATCTCTTTCATATCTTTGTTTACATCGCCTAATTGAATAACGCAAATATTCTTCTTATTGAAAATAATGTTCTTGTCGTCAGATCTTATGGAAAAATCAAATACCTTCTTAAAGTCAGAAAGAAGTTTGTTTGCCCTTGAAATGAGTGGCATCATGAAGTCCAGTTGAACTCCGTTTTCGTTTTCTTGAGCGACTGCAAAATACAATTCAAATATGAATCTGTCAAGTGGCTCGATTGGCAAATCAAGATCAATTGAATTAAGCATCACATTAAAAAGAGAGTTTTCTATGTATATTCGCGAGTGTCCATCATCAAAAAAGAAATTATTTTGTAATGTGTGATACTTAAAATGATCAATGTTTGAAAAATAGTCTTTCAGATAGTGCCTCATGGAATTAAACAAAGACTTTTTAGCATTGGTCAGCATAGATTTGACTTGATTAAGGTAATACGATTTTTCTCGTCGATCTTCGTCGCTCGCAAAAGCCCATTTATACGCATTTTTAATTGCAGGAACTTGAGTTTTTTCAGAGGCATTCATAAGCACAACAAAGTTGTCTTCCGTCAAAGAGGTGATGTTTAACGGGACTTTGTCTCCGCTGTTTGAGCGGGTCTTTAATCGATAAATTGTTTTTTTGCTTTCATCACAAATCGCGTTTTTTGTATACTCATTATTTATGTCAAAAACAATGAATTTTCCTCTATTGGTTTTGGATTGACATATAATACTTTCATATTCTCGAAGTATTCTTGTCAGAGTGTTCGACTTTCCTGATCCCGTGTTACCGAATACTCCTATATGGGACGGTATCAAGTTATCAATATTGACTTTGATTGGTTTGTTTATATCGAATAAATCGTTACCAATATCAATGGTTTTCTCGGCTTTGTCGTTATAAATAGACAACATATCAACATCATCAAGCAGTTGTACAGAAGCAGAGACGATAGGTAGCATTCTTAACCCTTGAATGAATGATTTTCCAGATATGTATCCCTTAACTTGAAGTTCAAGTACATGTCCTTCAACTATTCCGTTTTTCTCTTCACTTATTTCCCCGACCACTTGACAAATTATCGTATCTAGGCCGACTTTTGATTTCAGGAATCCGTTTATTTTAGGCGAATTCTCGTATGAGCCATTTTTAACTAAATATGGAGGAAGCAATTCGTTAAGCCTTGCTTTGACCGACAATCCTTTGACCTCAATTATTCTTCCAACGGTTTTTCCCATGTTTTATTCACCATATCACAGAATAGTTTTGTCGTGTTTTCCTGTTTTTGTTGGTCTGGTTGATCGATGATGAAGATTTTTTGAATAAATTCATCTGGTATTTTCTCTGTCGAAGCATACCTAAACCAATAAACTGTTAATCCAAATGAAAGACAATCTTTAATAATACCATTAATGTGTCTATCATTTCCCGAATAACCAATAACAATAAGTACCGAATTGAAACGTGACAATTGTGACTTCATTCTGAATAAAATCTCAAATCGTTTTGCTTCCAACGCTTCATCATACTTGTTTTTGCTAGGTAAAACGGGATTATCGATGTCTCCGTGAATTTTAGAAACCAAAAAAGTCGGAATGTATTTTTTTATCCCGTAGTCATACCCAATTAACTCAAAAAACTTGTCTCGGCTTTCAAGATTGCTCGAAGACAGAACATTACATAATAATCCAATTTTATTAAGAGTTTTTTCAACTATACAATCATAATTAGTCGTATAGATATTTACCTGTTTCATTGTCAGTGTTCTGTTTTCGGACTCAAGAATGAGAGAATTCACACCTTGAAACATTGACTCAATATCTTTTATTGACGCTGATTCAAAGTCAATATCGTTTGAGAACTTCTCTAGTTCCTTTTTGAAAACGTTTAATACGACTTTCTTTTTGCCTTCGGATAGACTCTCTATATCGGATTCAAAACTCACAATTGGTTTACCCAAATATTCAACAGCTTTGCTCAATGTTTCCTTAAAACCAGACATTTGTGGAAATGATGATCCGTTTACTCCCGCACCTAAAAAGAAGTTTATATGGGCGGAAGAGAAAATCTTTGGGTCTAATTTAATTAAGGATTCTGGGCTTTCTTTACTGGTCATATGTAATACTCCTTTTATCGAATGAAGAAGGTACGGCAAAAACGCTAGCTTATTTGCTGAATTACAAATTGAATGGCACTATTCTTTTCAACGATTCTGATTTGCTCGGCTAGAGGGGGGAGTGGAATTGGCATTGAAGAAAAAAAATCATTCTTTATATTAAAAATATTTGTTCCGGAAATTAAATCACGAATTCTCTCCCTATAATAATTTGACTGGAATATCAATGAGATATACGGTACAACCTCCGGAGAGTATGATCGAATAATCCTTAGAAATGCTCCGATTTGGCAATTTTCAACCTCTTCTTTCACAATTGCTGCTTTTCCTATTACTTGTTTGCTTCCGGTAGAAGAAACAACAATAATATCATTCAGTTGAATTTGTTTTTGAAAATCAAATAGTACTTGGTCAACAAAAATATCATCATCCTTAATTGCTAATTCAGATTCCCCCTGAATAATATTGCCCCCTCGAATAACTCTAATTCCATGGGATGATTCTTGGGATTTATTGTAAGAGGTTCCTCCTATAATCTTCACTATCTCACCTAGTCGAATCCAGCACCAATTATCAGGGATTTCAAACGGAATTTCATCCTCCGAAATCGCCGAAAACAAAGTTTTATTTTGGTCTTTTTCTTCATTAATCTTTTTTTTCCTAGTAGTTCGTATTTTATCGACAAGTAATTTTGCGTTCCCGTCCTCAAGAGATTGAATTGTAAGTTTTCCTTGGATTGCGTGATGAAGTATTGATTGCTTAATCTGTATCGAGAATTGCTGTTGCAATTCATCAAGCTTTATCTCGTCCTTTTCAAGTTTTTCTAGATTGGGCAACAACTCTTTTAATTGTTGGACGATTCGGTATTGTTCAGCAAGTGGAGGAAGCGGAATTAAGCTTTTTTGAAACTTATCATCATTTATCGCCGGGTATGCTACCCCCTTAGAATTTTCTAAGTCATTCGCATAATTATCAAACATCGGCGATAAAAAAACATAGAATAGGTATATATTCAATATTTCAAAGGGCGTACAAATCACAGAAAATCCCGTGCTTGCAATTGGACTCGGGTTAATATTATTATCAATTACACAAATATTGTGCAAATATGGTCTTACGGTTGAGTAAATTACATCGCCTCCAACCACAATTTTTCGCGCTCGTGATGGAGCATTTTCCGGTTTCATCGTAGTCATATTTCCAAGGCGATTATTCAAATTATCAATTGACGAAATATCAATATAAGTAAATTCGCAAAAAGGGGTGACTTGTCCATGATTGAAAGATACTTCACCCAAACGGACCCAAAGCCAATTGTTTGGAATTTCAAAAGGAATCTCTTCTTCCGAAATTGGAGGCATTATTTTCGGCTTTTTTATATCCTTTCTCATCGCCAAAAGCATTATTTCATTTTTCACTTTGGTCAACAATTCATTTGCATTTCCATCAGTTGAAAGTTGATGAGTCGTTTTTCCCTTAATCGCGGCTTGAATTGCTGATTTTTTCAATGATGACGCTATCACTTTTTCAGCCCCAAAAGAGTTTCAATCTCTGCTAATCTTTTGTCAATTTTCGTATTTAGCGAATCTCTTTTTTCGTGAAAAAGTCGAATTGTCTCTTCCGGCGAAAAAATTTCCTCTCCTATGGTTGGATATCCACAAAGATCGATATCATAGCTTCTGTCAATTATTTCTGAAACGCTATATACTTGAGCCTTGAGTGCGTCGGATACACTGTCTTTTTTTTGTTCTCGATTATTCCACCAACTAACACATTCATCAAAATGATCAACCTTCATGGGTTTTGTTTTTGAGAAGTGCTTATATCCTTTTGGCATATCTACACGATAAAACCATACCTGATCGGTCTTCTTTGAATTATCGAAAAAGAGGATATTTGTTGTGATGGGTGTATAGGGCGAAAAGACGCTTGAAGGCATTCGAACGACTGTGTGCAAATTGAATTCTTCAAGCAATTTCTTTTTAATTGCTGACTTTGCGTTGTCCGTTCCAAATAGAAACCCATCAGGAATAATGACAGCAGCTCTTCCGTTTTTCCTTAGACGATACATTATAAGAGACATAAAGAGGTCGGCCGTCTCGCTACTGCGAAGATCGGTTGGAAAATTCATTTTGACGCTTTCGCTTTCTGTTCCACCATAAGGAGGATTCATCAGAATAACGTCGAACTTTTCGTTTTCTTGATATTCCCGAACATTTCGTTCAAGAGAATTGCCGTGGAATATTTGGGGACTATCAATATCATGGAGAAGCATGTTTGTTATTGCAAGCAAATAGGGAAGTGGCTTTTTTTCAATTCCGAAGACACTTTGATTATATAAATCGATGTCGGTTACCGTCTTTTTTTGTTCTTCAAGAACCTTAAGCGATGATGTCAAAAATCCGCCGGTTCCACAGGCAAAATCAGCGATTCTCTCGCCAAGTTTCGGTTCAATCATTTTGACCATGAAATCAGTTACCGCACGCGGAGTATAGAATTCGCCTGCATTTCCTGCGTTCTGAAGGCTCTTGAGAATGGTTTCGTAGATTTCACCAAATGCGTGTTTTTCGTTATACTCGTCAAATTCGATTGAATCGATCTCGTTAACAACTTTCCGTAAGAGAACTCCATCTTTCATGTATTGGTTGCTATCCTCAAAAACGGCCTTGACAATGGCTTTCTTAATGGGTGTGCTCTCGGTAATCTTGAGTTCCTTAATCGACGGAAACAGCTCATTATTGACGAAATCAAGCAGTGTTTGCCCCGTCATTGCTTTTCCGTCTTTTTTGTCCTTTGCCCAATTCCGCCATCTCAGTTTTTCTGGAATGATGGATACATAGTTTTCATCATGAAACTCCCAATCCCCTTCTTTGACATCATAGACTTTCAAAAAGAGAAGCGAGGTCATTTGTTCGATGCGTTGCGCATCGCCATTGATACCGCTATCTCCTCTCATAATGTTTTGTATTGATTTCACAAATCCGTTAATACTCATGTTATGTCCTCCCTAGTTGACAGATGTCTGATATATCTGGTTTTGAAGTTCTCTTACTGCAAAAACATACTCATTTTTCCCACCAAATTGCGATGCGATTTTTCTCGGACTTCCAAACCGATCGAATGGAGCGTTATCCAAAATCCTGGTGTCTTCCAATTCAGAAATACCGCCATCCATATATTTATCGAGCAAAGCTGAAAGCACCTGTTGGCAAACAGGCGAATACTTTGCTAGATATCCTTTCTTCAACACGTTATCGATTCGCTCTTTCTTCGTTAACGGCTTCTTATCAAAAGCCACATGAAGGATTAGGTCAAAATCATCGATGACTTTTCCTGATTCCTGCCGAAGCGAATCCAAAAGCACGCCATGTTCCTGAAGTTCCTCAATGATGGCTTGCTTTTTCTCCGATTTGGTCCACATAAGGATAAAATCATCCATGGTGGCATAGTCATTCAGGATATTTCGTTTGGAGTAATCACGAATGCTTTCTGTGATGAGCTTCCCGTCTTTGTCATAGTATTGAACTCTTTCATTCAAGATGGTCACGTCAACACCTCGAACACGCACTTTTCTGAATGGTGGTTTGGGGGGAGTTGGTCCAATCGGCGGCACGGGTTCTCCACCATTAGGTTCATCACCATCGCCACCAATAACGGGAGGATTTGGATTCCAGTTTTCTCCGCCGTCGCCACCCTCAATAATCACAACCGGATCTCCATCGAACGCCGGATCCGCAAATAGGCGGCATACATCTCTGAAATCCATGATGGTGAAATAGTTCTTTCCAAATTCTGGATACAATCTCGTTCCTCGTCCAATGATCTGTTTGAACTCAGTCATGGAATTGATATTGCTATCGAGAACAATCAACTTGGTGGTCTTACAATCCACTCCCGTGGTCATAAGCTTTGATGTTGTAACGATGGTCGGATACTTTTCGTTTGGATCGATGTAGTAATCCAATTGGGCTTTGCCCTCGGGGTTATCTCCTGTGATGCGCATGATGTACTTTGGATTTTGAGCAACAAGGTCTTTGTTTTCGTTGATAAGAGCTTGTCTCATTCTTTCAGCGTGTTCAATATCAACGCAGAAAACAATTGTTTTTGAGAAACGATCATTGGCATGAAGCCATTTCGTGATTCGATTAGCAACAGCTTTGGTGCGTTCGTCAATCACTAAAGAGCGATCGAAATCCTTCGCGTTATATTCTCTGTCCTCAACGGGATTGCCATCCACATCCAACTTGCCCATCGGGGGACGCCAACCTTCAAGGTCTTTGTTCAGCCCTATGCGAATCACTTTATAGGGAGCAAGGAAGCCATCGTCGATGCCTTGTTTCAAGCTATATGTGTAAACAGGGTCTCCAAAGTAGGTGATGTTACTGATTTCCTTTGTCTCTTTCGGAGTGGCCGTCATACCGATATGAATGGCATCCTTAAAGTAGTCAAGTATCTTCCGCCACTTTGATTCTTCCTTCGCGCTGCCACGATGTGCTTCATCAACGATGATTAAGTCAAAGAATTCCGGTTTGAACTCACGGAACGGTTCGCATCCTTCGTCCCCGGCGAGTTGATGATAGAGACTCATATAAATTTCGTACGAGCTATCCAAGATTTTATCTTGAATCTTCGTCATTACTTTTTCAAATGGGCGGAAATCCTGTTGCATGGTCTGATCAATCAAAATGTTCCGATCCACCAAATACAAAATCCGTTTTGCGGTTTTGGTTTTCAAAAGTTTATAACAAATTTGGAAAGCGGTAAATGTTTTGCCGGTTCCTGTCGCCATGACCAAGAGAATTCGTTTTTGACCTTTGGCGATGGCTTCCATCGTTTTATTGATTGCAATTCGTTGATAATATCGAGGACGCTTTTTAGAAAACAAATCAAAGTGTTCGGGTTCTGATATGATATTTTCTTGTTGTTTATCAATTCCCTTTGCAGTCTTATATCTGTCCCACAATTGTTGTTCAGACGGAAAATCGGAAAGGGATATTTCTTTTTCTGCGCCGGTTAAAAAATCGTGTTCCAAGAATCCATCGCCATTAGATGAATAGGCAAATGGTATATTTAGGATCGTTGCATAGTCAATCGCTTGTTGCATTCCGGCACCAAGTGAATGCTCGTTGTCTTTTGCTTCGATTATCGCAAGTGGAATATTGCCTTCTTGTCGAACAAGAACATAGTCAGCTTTTTTCTGTTTTCCTCGTTTGACAGTATCTCCGCGAACAATCATTTGGCCGTTGGTAAAAAAGTATTCCATATACACTTGTTCTTTTTGCCACCCGGCACCATCGATTGCTGGAGTAATGAGACGGTTTTTGACATCTTCTTCAGTCATTCTACTCAAGATAATACCCCTTTCAATATCCAAGATTCGTTTTTCCCTTTAATTTCCACAACAAAATTGAAGACAATAGAAAAAATCTATCATAATCACCATTTTATCAAAATTGTCATTGAATTGATAGTCAATATTGAATATTGTGCTTTTGGCTTATATGGTTAATGAATGTTCACGAGAATCATTTTACAGATTTTCAAAATTTTTGCCTCCCATAATTTAACCGTCCCCTTATGCGGTACCCATAGTATGTTATTCTCCGTGACCGGGGGAGCCTTCGGAAAAAGGAAAATCCTATCGCGCGATTGCAATTTAAGTTATCCAAGGGTTAGTGCAAATTTACGCTCACACCAAATTCCATTTACTCAACTGTGGGTATTCACAAAAATGCATATACTCACATGTTTGATGGTTTCGGGAATTATTCTTTCAAAAATCGTCTTTAAAAACTGTAATTGTTTACCGGTAAAACCGACTGGATTTTACCCTTTATCTTGTTAATCTAATACATCAATTTCCTTTTCTTTTTCTTTTTGTGTACTTCTGTCGACATTAACTCGATTAATGTATGCAATAACTCGGTTATTGTCGTCAATATCCTCGTTTGTGTTGTCATTAACCCAATTATTGTCTACAATAACTATTTTTGAGTTTTTTGAATTTTATACGATTTTATGTGTACAATTATCCATCTTTTAACCCAGTAAAATCAGGTTGAGAAAAATGGTTTAATTTTCTGCAAACAGGTGTTGGTTTGAGAACGATTTTCTCAAATTTTTGGTGCGTGCAGTTGACAACCTATTGACGGCGTATTGAATGCTACTTGAAGCATATATGACCACTACTTGGCGTCACCGTTCACGTGTATTATCGGTAAATCGATTTCGTTCAATCTATGAACGATTGTGCCGCTGGCGTCTAGGAATGCATATTTCCATTTGGTATACTATCTCAAAATCGTGAAGAAACATCATTTTCACAAAGCAATCGTTATCGAAATAGGACTTGATAATTTTTGCTTGCAGAGTGATGTATATAGTACGCCAAATAGAAGGGAATCATTTATTATGCAAAATAAGCAAGTCAAGATCATCAAACCCGTCATTACCTTTGAACAAAACGAAAACGGCAATTTCATTCCGACCAAGAAACGCGTTTGTGCCTATTGTCGAGTATCCACTGATAACATCGAACAAAAAACTAGTTATGATGCGCAGGTGGACGAATATACCAAACGAATCATCTCCAACCCAACATGGCAGATGGTCCGGATTTATGCGGACGAAGGCTTAAGCGGTACTTCCACCAAGAACCGTAAAGAATTCAACGCCATGATTGAAGCGTCCAGAAACGGTGAAATCGATTTGATTCTGACCAAGTCAATTTCTCGCTTCACACGTAACACGGTTGACTGTCTCAATTACATCCGCGAGTTGAGAACGCTCGGAGTAGAAATCTACTTCGAGAAAGAGAACATCTACTCTTCTGATACCAAGGTCGACTTCTTATTAACCATCATGTCATCCATTGCCCAGGAAGAGGCCAGGAACGTCAGTGAGAACGTCAAATGGAATATCCGCAAGCGATTCAGTGAAGGTGATCCCATCGTCAATAACAAGCGATTCTTGGGCTATACACGAGACAAAGAGACCAAGCAACTGATTCCGATTCCGGACCAAGCAGCAATCGTCAAGGAAATCTTTTCGCTATACGTTTCCGGCATTGGTCCGGCTCGCATCTGTCAATTACTCCAAGCCAAAGGATACAAAACCGGAGCAGGAAGAACTTACTGGCGAAACAGTACCATCAACTTCATTTTATCTAATGAAAAGTACTGTGGAGATCTGATTATGCAGAAGACCATCACCACGGATTACCTAACTCACAAACGAGTGAAGAACGATAACATCGCTCCCAAGTTTCATGTAGAAGATAATCACGAACCAATCATTGACCGGGAGACTTTTCTACTTGCCCAACAAATCAAAGAAACCAGAGCCAAGCAAACGGTCGGGAAGGATAAGAATCTATCCAAGTATACATACCGTTACCCGTTCTCTGGCATCATCATTTGTCACGAATGCGGTCGCGCCCTGAAAAGGCGTTATTGGAACTACGGCACCCCTTCAGCGCGCGTTATGCAGCAATGTGGGGGATACGTCGAGGGTAAACACAATTGTCGCGCAAAAGCCCTTTATCAAGAATCCGTCGAAGGAGCAAGTCTTCAAATGCTGAACGAAGTATTCTGGAACAATCCAAATACGATGGAATTACTTGAAAAAGCCTTTGACAAAAACGTAATCCCTAGTGAACACGAGGTTAAACTGGCAACTCTCGAAAAAGAGAAATCCGAGCTTCAATCCCAACTGGCTCAACTAGTCGATTTGAAGATTTCGACTCCGGATTTGTCTGAAGAGATCTTCATGCAAAAGTATCAAGCATTGAATGGTCAGATACGAACAAAGATGAATGACATCAATGCAACGGAGAAACAGATTATGGTCAAGTTTCAAAAGGAGTCAAAACTGTCTCAGATGAAGAAAATCCTCGCCAGGCAGACAAAGCCTTTTGAAGAACTGGATGTCGATACCTTCCGTATCTTCATCTATAGAATAATCGCAATCAGTCGAACGCAGATTGTATTCTGCATTTCGACAGATAAAGAGTATTCCGATGCCGAGTTTGCGTCGAGAAGATTTGAGTTTTCTATAACGCCCACAATCTCCGATGGACTATTCCTTTGTCAAAAGTATAAAAACTCACTCAGGTACAATGTTGTTATATTATAGTCGAGTTGTTATATAAGAATCTTCGATAATACGTTGTCACTCGGGTTTTTGTTTTTTAAACAACCTTTTTAAAAATTCAAATCTTGTTTTTTTATTAATTCTCGATGAATCAAGGTTCTTTTTGTAATCCTTTCCTTGCAAATGTAAAGTAGGAGCTTTGGCTTTTTCAAGTAATTCCTTTTTATGTTTTTCATCAATCCCTATATAGTTAACCTCTCGGTCTACAACGGCATGGAGCATAGCTAGCCCGAAATAATTGTGTTCTTTACGAAACTCAGACAGCAACCTGTAAAAACCGTAATACTTTTTTTCCTCCTCATGTCTTGATGAGTAGAACTCGGATAAGGCGTTGAGTAGTCTATACGCTTCGGTATCCTTTTTTGAAAGTAATAAGCGAACGTATGTGTTAAATTTCGCAGGAGCTAAATTTTCGGAATGGTCCAAGAAAACCTTTCCTAAAAGCGAAATCCATAGTAAAATATTCTGTTCATATTCCCGATGCTCTTCTTCCCACTCTTTTTTGTTTTTTGAATTTATCATACATATATATTTGTTAAAATATTCTACGACGTCACCGCATTTCCGTAAACCAAGTGAAAGATTCGCGGGGATCAGCTTTTCGACAATTGATTTTGTGTTCGTCTGATTTAAAACTTCACGAATAATTTCTCTTAATTTATAGGAACTGATGAAATCTGATTGGATTTTTTGTTCTGCTTCACTTAATTCTACTTTGATTGATTTCTTCAAGTTTCCTTTTTCTCTAGACTTTTTATCTAAAAACGCACACAATTCTTTATTGTTATCCCTTATTGAACCATATTCAACAACGTCCTTGACACCACAAATAAATGAGTTGATAAAGTTTATATCATCATTGAGTTGTATTTCACCCGCATTCAAAAACAAAGAGTTGCATACATCAACTATGGAATCTACTAATTGTTCGTTCTTAGTAAAGTACATCACAAAAAGCAACACATTTGATGCATTTAAATCGTCGGTGTGCTTGATTAATTCACGTAATTCATCACTCTTCGTTGAAAAATTTGCAACGTAATATCTCGCTGCAAAATATGCGATTATATACGAGTGCTTAAACTCAATCGAATCGGTATCTTTGTCAATAATGTCAATTTCTTTCATAGCTTCAATGAGTTGAGTTTTATTCTTATAATACTCTTCTTGATCAATAATGTGGCCTTCCAAGTATTTGGTATCAAAGTCGGATAAGTTATGGTCAATATTTTTAAATATATAGTACGCATATTCGGCCAAGAACTCGTCTATGAATGATTGTTCGATTTTACAAAGGGTCGCAATTCTAAGTATATATTTCGAAAATAGAAATTCGTAATATACGCCCTTTGATCCATTCATCAACGACTGAGGCTTAATGTCATTGTAGGCTTCCAAAAAAATAAGGGTGAGTTCTGCGGTATTCATGAATCCATCGATAGAAGAAACCTGTTGCAGCAGAGACCGAATTTCAGAGATTAGTTTGTCCTTCTGATGCCCGTCTTGAAGTTCGCCATCACGATCAACCCATCTTTGTACTAGCTCATATTTTTGCGTATGTCCAAACGCCTGAATTCTGTACAAGTCAAAATATTTAGTAGAACTCTTTTCAACATTGAATGTGTTAAACTCAATTGGGTTAATCGAAATGATGATTTTGCCAAAAGAATATTCGTTGATATAGGCAAAAAAATCATCAATATTGTCTTTATAAAAATGAAGGTCATCGATAATTAAAACCACTTTGTCTTGGTTCTGTGCAACAAAGTCTCGCCCGTTCGGATAGGCAGATTTGATAGATTTCTTGATTGCCTCCTCAATATACCCTTTTCGATTGTTTTTGGCACTAAAAGATATGTAAATAGGTAAATACCCCAATCTGTAGGCGTCGAGGTAGTATTTCTTAAGAAGAACCGTTTTTCCAAAAAAGCTTGGCCCCGAAAAAACAGTAACTGATCCAAACCTATCGATAGAAAGCTCTGAATGAGTGAGGTACTCAGTCTTGTTTTCTTCATCAAAATCACTAAGTGTGATTTTTGCGCAAATAGGCGAAATAAATGCGTCTTCAAAGTTGATGAATTTTTTGTTTTGCGTTGGGGACATGCTACTAGCGAAAAGGTTGCAAAAGTAATTTCTATCTGTTGGTAGAATAGAATTTTTTATCATTAATGTCGAAGTAATATTGACCGGCATAGTCCGGTCTTCAATTTGCTGATAAATGCGCCCGTCAAAAATATAGTGCTTCACATCAAGTTGCGCTGTGCAAGAGTCAACATCCAATATTACAATTCCCGAACGACTTTCTTGATTTACGGTCTGAAAGGACGGTAATCTAACATAGCATTTTGTAAAACCGTCTGCAACAGTATAAATTTTTTCATATTCATGCTCGTGTCCGGTGATCAATATGTTGGCTTTTGACTGAATTGAAGAATAGTATTCAGTCTTATTCCTATCGAACCATTCAAGCGGATAATGACTGATGGAAATATTAATTTCGTCCTTGTGGAGGCCAATATTATCATCAATCATCTTGGAATCGACGCTTACGCGATTGTTATTGAAAAGTGGATCGTATGAAATGGAGCTATTGAAGGAAACGAGATTGAGTGTATGTCCTTCACCCAAAAACTCGTATCTGTCAAAATAAAAATGACTTTGAACCAAGTGTTTTGATCGGAATTGATCTCGAAACGAAAAATAGTTTGAAAGTTTTCGGTTAATGAAATCTTTATTATCATATAGGGAGAGTAGTTTGTCGTTTGGCAAAATAATATTTTTTCTAATTTCTTCTTCGCCATTTTCATAGATTGAAAAATCACAATCGTGGTTTCCAGGCGCTAAAGCAAAAGTGTACTGCAAATTTGGAAAATGGACAATAATCCTGTTGATCAGTTCCTCAAAAAATAACTTGGCTTGATCAAATTCGGCTATTTTTCCATATAATGCTACATCTCCTCCCACAAGGATAATTAAATGTGTCTTTTCATCAAATGGCAGGCTACAAATAACTTGGGAGAGTGGTGCGATGTAATTTTTTGCATGATTTTGTTCGGATAAACCAGAAAAATGCAAATCACTTATTGATAAAATATAATATTTCATAAATCTTCCTCCGCGTTAATTGTTTTGATTTTATAAATAATCTTTCTTGATGCAATCAATTAGCTCATCCCTTTCATTGATTCTAAAATTCTTAAAAATCGGATTAAATTCACCAACATAAAGACCATTCTTAAGCAATTTCAAAATTTGTCTTTTTTCCCATATATCTGCTCTGGGTAAATAGTCTCTTAGCTCGATTAATTGATGTCTATCAAGTGTTTTTTCAAATGTTTCTAGTAAAACTCGTCCTATATATGCTCCCGAGTTTCTTGACAGACTCTTAAATTTATCGAATAGAATCGTAGTAAACTCAGTCGAGCTTGAAAATAGAGAGTGTACAATATCTTGTGTAAATGAATTTTTGATCGGCGTCGCCGTCTTGGCATAAAAAAGAGAAATCCTTTGTGTATAATAGGTTTGCCGACTCACCATACACAGGAGGATTTCCCATGCATGATTTTACCACGAAATTAATCCGTTGTCTCGGAAATGGCGAGAAAATGGAAGAATCCATCCAAGAACTGTTTCGCTTC
>Ga0209417_1002386_pt1 | contig 29151 bp, 25 predicted proteins | sample RifGroF2_FD_184002 | JGI IMG/M metagenome (GOLD analysis project Ga0209417, IMG submission 184002) | Groundwater microbial communities from Rifle, Colorado, USA - Groundwater F2 (SPAdes) (version 2) | ecosystem: Environmental > Aquatic > Deep subsurface > Groundwater | place: Rifle, Colorado... | reverse complement strand
CGTTCAAGAAGAGAGCCGGCTTCGAAATTCTGCTTGAGAAGTTCATGGATGAAGTTGAAGCACAACCCAAGCCCGAACCCGTGAAAACAGCTTCGCCATACATTCCTGCGAAGATCAAAAAACACGTTGCCGCCAAAACCAACGGTCTATGTGCCCATCCTGACTGCAACAAACCCGCAGTAGAATTTCACCACACTAAAAGATTCTCCCTCAACCACGAACACCACCCCGACAACATCACCCATCTCTGCAAGGCGCATCACGACCTCTGCCATCTCGGCCTCATCGCAAACGAAGAGAAACAACCTTACGAGTGGCAACTGCTCGCTTTTCCGGACCAAACAAACCCCAAATACGAGGTGGACAAGATGGTGCAGGCGTATAAGACGGGTTAACAGGTTGCCGCGCGATTCAACGTTGATCGTAAATTCGGAAAGCATCACTCCCACTCTATCGTCGCAGGCGGCTTGTTCGTGATGTCGTAGAAAACGGCGGAAATGCCAGGGATTTTCATGATGTCTTTTGCGAGTTTCCGAACTTTATCCCAAGAAAGCTCTGTGAAGTTTGCCGTCATCGCCTCTTGCGAGGAAACCGGACGGAGAACGATCGACTCTTCGCCTTCGACGTTAACAGATAGCGGGATTAAGACTGTCGGACATTGCCAAACCTCTTTTTCGTCTTTAATTGCAGACATAACAAGTGAATCGGCGGCTTGGAGTGTTTTTATGCGGTCGGGGGTGAGATAAGCCGGGGTAACAGAAACGGAATTGATTTCTTCTTTGTCCCCTTGAAAAGCTATTTTTAACAAAACTCTGTTTAGCCTTGGGTTTATGTTTGTAATCGTGGGCGCGATTAGTCTTAATTCTTCCCACGAGTGCTTCTGTGGTTTTGCGGCTATCAATACGGTCGGATGGCGATATGTTCGCTCGTCACCCTGCACGCCAACGCTTTTTATCGGCAAAGTTTGTCCAATATATCGCCCTCCCATTGGTCCATGATAAGTTATTTTTTTCTTTTCTTCTTCTGTTAATTCATCCGCACCCTCCGCACACAAGCATCTGACCGCCAATCCCGGACCCGGGAACGGGTGCCTGTTGACCATTTCTTCCGGTAGCCCGAGGCGCTTGCCGACCATGCGGACTTCGTCCTTATATAATTCTTTGATCGGCTCGATGATTTTGCCTTGGCGGATCATCTCTTCGATTTCGGGGACGCGGTTATGGTGAGTTTTGATCTTATCGGCGTTGCGCGTACCGCCGGATTCGATAGTATCGGGATAAATCGTGCCTTGGCCGAGGAGCCATTCGGATGGATTAAGGTTAAGTTTTTTCGCGACGGCACGTTGGATTTCGAGAAATTTGTCGCCGATTATTTTGCGTTTTTGTTCGGGATCGTAAATGCCTTTCAGAGCCGTAAAAAAATCGTCGCCGGCCATTTCGGTATGGAGACTTTTTATACCTATGCTCGCAAGGGACACCTTGATGTGCGCAGTTTCGTCTTTGCGCATAAAGCCGGTGTCGACATACATGGCATAGATGCGATCTTCGCCGAGAGCCTTGGCTAGTAGTGCATAGGCGACGGTGGAATCAACTCCGCCAGAAACCAGCATGAAAACTTTTTTGTTGCCGACTTTTTCGTTTATCGAGGCGATTTCTCGCTCTATAAATTTGTCTATCGACCAGTCGCGAGTCGCACCGGTTATATCTATAAATGCGTCGAGAATTTGTTGGCCGCATTCGGTGTGCGTGACTTCGGGGTGGAATTGGACGGTGTAAATTTTTCTTCGCTCGTTTGCGGTTGCCGACATTTTGTCGTCTTTCGTTTCTCCCGTTATTTCGAATCCTTCGGAAACGGATTCAACAGTATCAAAGTGGCTCGCATAAACTTTGTAAGATTTTTTTTCGAGTTTTTTAAAAATTCCTATGTTTTTCGTAACCGTAAATTCGGTCAGCCCGTACTCGCCTATTTTGCCTTTGGCGACGCGGCCGCCGAGAGATTTCATCGTGTATTGGTGCCCGTAACAGATACCGAGGATAGGGATTTTTAATTCATAAATCCGCGAATCCAATTGTGGCGAAGAAGGATCGTTTACCGAAGCCGGACCGCCCGATATAATTATGCCTTTGTAACGGCTTAAATCTTGTAACGACGAATCGGAGGAAATAATTTCCGAATAAACGCCAAGCCTTCTAACCCTATCGGCGATCAGGTGCGCGTACTGACCTCCGAAATCCATAACTGCGATTTTATCCATATGTTGTGATTACTTTCTTCTGTCACCAATCGCTTCCAATACCGCCAAAGTGGCCTCATCCATTTTGCCCCCAACGAGCGTGGCTTGCCAATCTATGTATGCTTGCGATAAGTCGTTCGCTTCTATCCCGGCCATATCGAAAGTTCCGTCGGCTCGTAAAAAAGGTCTTAACTGCTCGGGAATGGCGTCTGTTTCAGACTGTAATTCCTCCGGTACCCCAATGCCCATGTTTTTTTGATTAACGGTGACCAGACTATGCCACATTTTGCCTTTTACGTAAATAGGTAGGGGTTTACACGAATTGTTTTTTGAGTATAATCGGGCCTCAATTAACTTTAAAATTAAATGATAGTCGAAAGTTTTGGAGGTTGGAGAGTTGATGGCGAAGCTCTTCGACGTGCTTTTGAAGAACCGGCTCGGACTGAAGGCGCGCAAGCGGTAGCTTTTGAAACATCCGTTATCGCGCAACGCACGCGTGAGGCTCTCACAGCCCTCTCTGCACAACTGTCACCGTTCGCGGATTCGGATCAAGATAGTTCCTATGCTTGTCCCGAATGTTCCGCAAAATGACATCGTAAAACTCTTCATCTTGGCTAGTCATGCCCGCCGTGTCCAGCCATACATCTCCTCCCGTACAAGTGATGGAAACTATAGACACCGTGTCCGTTTGTCCGGACACCGTCTTGTCCGTATCCACTATGCTGTAACCGAATGAATCGGCCGCCGTCCCGCAGTCAAGAGGCTCGTTGAAGCCTATGTAGATTTTATTAAGCTCGACGATTTCGTGGGAGTGAATTCGCGGGGAGTTTTCGTCGGGATTTATTTTCAAAGAAACTTGCGTGTCTTTTTCCAAATCCAGCGATAAATATGCATGCTCTTCGCGGGTTTCAAAATCTTCGCTTTCAAGCGCGGAGCCTTGTTCGGTATGAACGATAATTTCGTAGTGGTCGGCATCGGTACCGGGCTGTTTTATCAAATTGAGATCGTAAGTGCCGTCGGAAACGAGGCTGATCGGCAGAGAGTATCGGTAGGTGAGAGTTGTTTGCGCCGTATCCTCAAGTTTGACTATGTCGCCGAAGGATTGATAAGTGCCGTAATTTTCGGTTTTTGTTTCGGTTGAACTTGATATCAAAGTCGCTGTCGCCGGAACGTATGCGCGGAGATACCCTTTATAATCACCGCTAAGCGGGATGTTGACGCCTCCGAAATGATCCATTGTGATTTCGAGAGTGCATAAAATTTCATCATCTTGAATATCAACTTCGTATTTAATATTTCGCGCCATATATCTGTCGTTTTTCATGCCGCCCAGGTTGCTTTCACTCACCGCCAGAAGATCACCCGTTGTTTCCGGCATGGTCGCACTCCAGCCGAGATTTTTTACTTTTTTTTCGAGAGATAGATCGGCGAACCAGAGAATTGCATGCTTCGTGGCGAAATTTTCAGCCAAAAGATCGAATAGGTCATTTTGTTTGAAAGGGTGAAAGATCGCTTTTTTTATCAAATTTTCAATCACATCTTTCATGATATCTTTTCTGGTTGAAAGTGCCTCCTCGCTGTGACGATTTATGTCGGAAACTTCCGCTTCAAGAGTTTCAAAAAGATTATTCTTGGTAAGCTCGAATTCGCCAGCCGCAACAGGTTCGTAAAGACCGACCAAATCTTCCAAAGTCGAGAAGTCCACCGTCAAAATGCCGGAGATTTGCGCGTCGGGGTTGGTAAGAGTGTACATTTTTATAATTTCGGCCGCAGAATCTTCGAAATCCGCGAACCAGTTCGAATCCCTGAAAGTATATCCTCCATACATGGGACCGCCGAGAAGCTCCTCCATGGGGTAGTATGGCGGATTCGTATATTCGTGATCGTCTATTTCTCCGTAAACATCGTAAAAATTGATACTTGGGATACCGAAATTCGTTTCGAGAACGCCGTAAGCCGATATAAATCCTCCCGTTGAGCGAAGTTCGTAGTTGTTTTGGAAAAGAACCAAGTACGTACCGGAGTCAAAAATCATGTTGGGCAGAAATGCACGGAAAGGACCCAGGATGTATATTCCGTAGATAATCCCGAGTAAGCCGAGAGAGATTAGGGTTATGAGAATTTTTTTCATTACTATGAGTCTATATGACTATGAGCCTATTAGTCTACCATCATCATTTTAGCAGTTGATTTGAGGGCTTGAAAATGGTATAATTTAGGGATTTAAAATTAACAAAAATAAAAATGAGTTTCTTACAACCTGAACGTTTTGTTCGTTTAAGCGGTTCTCCCGAAAAAGCTTCGTCTTATAGTGAAAGCGCAATGTGGGAGAAATATGCCAAGGAGCAGTTGGTTTCCGTCGAAAGCGGAAGAAGGATAGATTTCGATGGGACGGATAGACGCGGTTTGGTCGCCAAGCTTACGGATCTTTATAAAGATCAAGGATACGACGATGCCAAATCCAAAAAGGCCGCGATGGGTTTGACAGGTAGGCTGGTTATGAAGGCCGGTGAGATGCCGGGGTTTGATGTGAATTATTTCAGGAAAGGGGACTCTTTGAGGTTTTTACCTGATGAAAAAGTGATGATAACGTATACGCCGCGCGGTTCGGTAGCTCCTATGGCTGTTGCTATTGATTACGGACTGCTCGGAGTGATTAACCCCGAGCATATGCATATCGGGACGATAGACAGAACCAGGGCCGCTCTTGAAGGACAGAGGAAGGATGTCCTTCTGGAGGCTTGTAAAAGGGAAACTTTGTATAATGTCGTTTCGGTTTTGGGATATAGGTGGGGCAATACTGCGGATATGGCGGATTTCTGGATTAATCTCTCTGAGTTAGGACTTAGTGACGCAAAAATGAAAGAGTTGGCTCCGAGCTTGAGGGGGTCCGCGCAAAAGAATGTGGCGGCTTGCAGATTTATAAAAGAAATGATTGGTAATGGAGTCCCTATTGAAAATTTGATGAAGAATCGGCCAAGAAGCACTACCGGCACGGCGCCTGAAGCGCCGGTTGTGGCACCGGTTGCGCCTACCGCCGCGATGTCCGGAGGAGTGGTGCCATTATCTACCAGTTCGGCTCCGGTGGCTGTGCCTACAAGCGGTTTGTGGAGACCGCCGGCAGAGTATGATGAAGAAAAGTTGCTACAGGGTGAAGATATTATGAGTCCGGAAATCCAATGGGAAAGATTAAAAGCAATACTTTTGGATACTCAATTTGCAACTGCCGAAAAGGCTGGAATAACTCATGAAATACTCGAAACTCCTGCGGAGATAAGGGCGACCATGCCTCGTTCAAGAATGGATGTCGGGAGCCCGTCCAAAGCCATCAAATTCTCAAAGGATGGCGAGGATTGGTATGTTTTAATTTATAGAAAGCCGATTATTGAAAGGGGCACGTCTTATCTGAGATTGGAATCTTCCGTGTTTAATGAGCGCGAAGGTGTTGTAAAAACTTCGGGAGAAGATTTTATTGACAATGTGCGTTATGTAGTTGATCAATTGGGCGAAACAAAGCCCGCGCCGACAGAAACCGTGAGCGTGGAGCCGGCACCGATTGATACCACGCGAGAGGATGTTGCGCCATCATCCGCCGATGCTCCAGTCGAAGAGCCAGGGGTCAGTAGCGAGGAGTTTGATGAAGTATTGAGAAGATTAGACCGTGCGGACATTGACGTTGCCCCTGCGGCGACACCCGTTGTGGCTCCGGTCGTTGTGTCTCCCGCCCCCGAAACAGCTCCGGCGGAAGAGGTCGCACCGGAAGTCGCCAAAAGCAATATTTTGGTAATTGATGCTGGACATGGGGATGAAGCGACATGGAAGAGGGAAGTCTTGAGAGCGTCCAAAAGACAAACCATAGTCGTTGATTTCCATTCCACATCTGCAGATAAGATTGCGTCCGATGCAAATTCAGCGGCGCTTGATGCATGGGCGAAAGATCATCCCGATGTCAAAGTTGTCAGATTCGAGAGAGGGACGGACACTATTGGAGACTTTGTCGGAAATCAATATCACAAGTTGCATTATCCGATAATGATGTTGGCTCGAAAAGGAAAATTAAGCGAAGAATTTTCTTCTATTGAAGGATTGGAGCGGGCGCTACGATAAAGGCATACAAATAATGTCTTTTTTACTCCTCCGTCTCGCGTGGTACATCTTCAACGTATCGTTCGACCTCGCGAATGGCTTTTTTGTCCCTCGCTTCGTCTGTCGGATTCAACCATGCACTTCCCAAGTCGAAATGTCCGGCGGCCATCGGGTTTTCGACTACAAATTGTCCCGCCAAGCCATATGTCATGCCCTGAAAGTTTTTTGAATCCATTACTGTTTCTAAAGTAGCCGGCAGTCCCCAAACCCCGTCGAGCCTTTTATCGTCCACGATTTCGTATAAAGATGATGGTGTTTCGAACCTTTCTTGAAGATGCAATACGGCATTCCCGATGTCGCCACATATCCGTTGTGTCGTTACGGCAACTACATCGTTTGTAATATCATCACTTCCTATCAATCGCGCCGTGCTCTCGTCGCTTACCGGAACGTCCGAACATATCACTCCTTTATCTTTATCTGTTGCCAAAGGTACCGCCGTTCTTGATATCAATTGCATCGCAATAGCCGTGACCGTCCCTTGCGGATTCACATTCAGGTTTTCCCCTTCTTCCCTGTAACGTTGTACAGCCGCCCCTCGTATGCTCTCCGCCAAGATGGTCGTTTCCTCCTCCTCTCGTCCTTTTATTAACATTTCCGGCGTGCCATCCCCGTATGCAGCGTTTGCCAATCTGAGCCCTTCTTCGAACATACCTTGCGGATCCATGGGATGGGCATGTTTTTTCCCGCCATATTGCACCGTCCAATCCAAAACGCCCGAACTTACGCGCATGGCAACAGCTCTCAAGCCCAAATTTCTCATCATGCTCGCCACCATTTTGCTTTCGAGGTCGCGCGCAAACGGATTGCCCGTTTCGTTCATTCCTATACCGAATCTATCTTCTCTTTTTTCGCCGACTATAATCATGGACGGTCCGGTTCTGACATCTTCCGTGTCGTCCTCCTCGCTACTCCTTGATTCGTCGGCCATGACAACTTCCAACCCTGTCGGGATTATTTGGTTTATATCGGAGCAATATTTCTCGACAGACGTAATAGCTACTTGAAGTTGGTGTCTTTCTTCTTGGATTTCGGCTATTTTCTCCGGTAGCAATCCTTGGCACGACGCATCCTCTCCCAAATAAGCATCTTCCGGGGCGTCCATCGTTGAGAACAATTTTTGAATTGCGACAATGGTAATTCCAATTTGTTGTCGTTCTTTTTCTATTTCGGTTGCTTCCTCCTGTGTTACCCCCTCTTGGTATGACCTTTGCTCTAAGCTTTTCAATCGGCTTTCGTAAACTCCCAACTCTCTTGTCAGTAAAGCATCCAGGCTCGTTAAACGACTGTTCAAAGCGCGCGATTCTTCCTCCAGCAGTTTAAGTTGTTTTGAAAAAGGTATGCGGGCTTTGTTCATCGTTCTGATTTTTGCCACGACAATTTCGTCCATCGCCCTGTCAAGAAGCGCGAGGGCGGCTTCGATTCGGTCAAGTTCTCCGGATGTAATTCCTTCTTTGGTTTTCGCCTCTATTAAGATCGCCTTTTCTTGTCTTATAAGTCGCATTTGTTCTTCCGGGGATGTTTTCTTTTTACTCCACTGCGTGATCTGGTTTCGGATGTGCTCTTCCGGCGTTTTTGCCGCAACTTCTTCCGTTTGTAACTCTTCCATCATAATCGCCAGCCGTCCCAATCTGTCTATGGCTATCGGTGTTTTTTGGGCCGAATCTTGTGCCAAAGGTTCCCAGTCCACATACGGTCTGTTTGTAAAAGTTGCAGAAAAAGTTTCTTTCGCTCTTTCAGAATCGCCATTCTCCAACAATTCTATATATTCGGATAACGCGGCTATCATTTCCAGAGCTACCGGAGCGCGATTAAAAGCTCGAATAAATCCTGCGTCAAATCCGTCATCTTTGGTAAATATATAACCGTCAACGCTTTTGCCTTTTTTCAAATCGGCAACCATCGCAAGTATCTCTTCGCGCATTCTTTGCGCTTTTTCGGCTGAATCTTGCGCTCTTAACGTTTCCTGACTGAATCCTCCGCGGAGAACGTCGCGCCCTCTGTTGATTTCGATTATTGCGTTTTCGCCCGTTTGCACGCTCAATAATCTTTCCTCTTCTCTGTCGAAAACTCTCAAGCATATGGCGTACACCTCTTCCAATCTGGCTTTTTCATTCCACAGGTCGCGTATAAATTCCGCTTTTTGTTTTTCCAATGCATTTTTGTGTCTTTCCAAATGCGCCAGCTCTTGCGCGACAATATAGTCGGCATCTCCGACTCCTTCCATTCTCAGCTGATCCAGTAACGGTTTTGTGATTTCGGTATAAACGTAATCTGTTTCGGTTTTCACCGAAGTCTCTTCCTGTCTTATAGGGATAACGACTCGTTCTTCCAGGTATAAATCCGATACTCCTTCGTCGTAATCGGCGGTCCAAGTCAACCATGTTCGCATTATTGATTCCATCGCCTCTTCCGACCATCTTTGTCCGATTTTTTCTCTGGCTCTTACCCCATCCATAATCTGTTCGGGAAGTTGTTCGGTTCTCGCATCCTCTTTTCTCGCGCCTCCTTGTGCCGGCACAGGCATGCTTAATGCGGCAATAACAGGAGTGGCAAGCAAGGTCGCGCGCAACCCTTTCTTGGCAAGCATTGCCAAGGCGCGTGATAATGCCGATTTGCCGCCTCTCGCCGAGTCAAGATTTTGACACATACGATCCCTCATGATTTCAACAGATTAAAATTGTATAAGAAGTTACTTATACATAAGAAGGGTTGACTTGTCAAGGTTTTATTGCGCAATTTACTGTTTCGCCGCCTCTTCAAACCTTTGTACTACGAAATCCTTATCGAGAGCTTCGAGAAACCAGCCCGCTTGCGGACCTGAATCTTTCCCGAGAAGGGCAAGATATATTGCCTGAAAAGCTTCTCGCGCCTCTATTGTCGAAGATTTTCTAAGTTCGTGAATTTTTGCATGAAGCGCTTCGCCCTTCAGATCATCGCCTTTCATGATTTTTGCGATGCCGGAAAGGAACTCTTTTTGAGCAGGGGAGAGAGTGATTTTTGGCAACTCTTTTTGGATTTCAAAAACGAATGCTGCCGGCGCGTAAGAGTCGAGCCATTTTTTGCCGTATTCGACACGTGTTTTTATCTCTTCTTTGTCTTCCGTGGTCAGCTTGTCGCCTTTTAATTCGGCGATCTCTTTTTCGGCATCCATGTGTGGCATTTGCAAGAAGAAAATCACTCGCGTGAAGCGAGGCATGTAATGTTTTTTCGGAGCCTTGTCCGAGACTTGCGAATAATGGAAAAGACGCACTTGGTCTTGATTCGTCGGAGCGTCTGCGAAAAATTGTTCGGCGGCTTGATCAAATTGATCAAAAAGCACCGGTATCGTGGATCCTTCCGGATTAAAATCTATCGGATGTTTCGGTTGATTTTTTATCATTAAAAATCTCGTCAACTCGGGCGGGAGAAGGTCTGCGATCTCTTTCGAGCTTGAACCGCGACCTTTCGAGGAGCTCATTTTTGCGCCTTCTATTAAGAAAAACTCGTATGGAATATTGTAAGGTACCGGCATCTCGAGAATTTCTTTGCAAATTCGGCTCGCGATCTGATGAGAACCTCCGGCGGCGTTATGATCTTTGCCGGAACCTTCGATGTCTACCGGCAAACCGCACCATTTGACGGCCCATTCGGCTTTCCATGGGAGTTTGCTGCGGCCGTCGTAAGGATTAACTTCGCCTTCGTGGCCGCATCCTTGTGCCCATTTAACCATATCGGGCTCGCATTTATATGTAACTTTGTCGCCTTTTACTCCTGTAACTTTTGTTGTGCCGACTTTGCCGCATTTTTCACAAATAACCTGTAAAGGGTACCAGTCGTCCGGCTTTTGTGAGCCCGAGACTTCTTTGTAAATTTTCCTGATTTCCGCCGGATGGGCGATAATTTTTTCGATCCATTTGTTATATTTACCGCTTAAATAAAGGTCGCTTCCGCGAATAATTTTCGGCGTAAAGCCGAGTCGATTAATTACTTCTAAAAATTCCGCTCCGAAATATTCGGCGTAGTTCTTGTGTGCCGGATCAGGGGAGGGAACCGTATAAAGAGGTTGGCCCATGTAAGGCTTGTATTTCTCTTCGTCGAGATAGACAGGCAGCCCGTCCATCGGGTCAAAATCATTGAATTCAAAATAATATTCCGCTTCTTTGCCACGTTCTTGAAGAGCTTGCGCAACGAGACCGTGAATGACAACGCCGCGAAGCGAACCCACGTGAACGCGACCGGACAAAGTTTTTTCATCTCTGATGATGAACTTTTTCTTGTCAGGATTTTTTTGGATAATGTCTTCCGCGATGGAGTCTGCCCAGAACATGGAGTAGTTGAGTTTTTAGTGAGGTCTTGGACCGGGGAGAAAATACCTTGTTTTACAGGGAAAGTCCACGGTTGTATGCAGAAAACGGCGTGTTCTCGCTATGCATTCTTACACATTCACCATCGTCCCCTCCTGCGTCCTCTTCTTCTCGATGTTATAGAACCTCATCTGCTCTTTCTTGAACATAAGTTCGATGCGACCGATCGGACCGTTTCTGTGTTTGCGAATATAAAGATCCGTAATGCCTGCACGATCAGTGTCTTCTTCGTAATAATCTTCCCTGTACATCATCAACACAACATCGGCGTCTTGTTCGATTGCACCGGACTCTCTTAAGTCGGAAAGTTGAGGGATTTTGCTTGGACGTTGTTCAACGGCACGAGAAAGCTGAGAAAGCGCCATGATCGGAATTCGCATTTCGCGAGCAAGAGATTTGAATGAGCGGGAAATTTCGGAAATTTCCTGAACACGATTTGTCAAAGAAGTACTCATTTTGCCCAAACTCATAAGTTGCAAATAGTCGATGATTAAGAAGTCGAGACCGTGCTCGGCTTGAAGACGGCGGGCCTTCGCTCTAAGTTCCGCGATAGAGCCGCCCACGGAGTCGTCGATAAATATTTTGGATTGGTTGAGTTCGTCCATTATTGAACCGATTCGAGCAAAATCTTCTTCCGTTAAACGACCTGTGCGCATTTTCCAAGAGTCTACGGCCAGGAGAGCGCAGAACAGGCGTTCTACGAGTTGCTCTTTCGACATTTCGAGCGAAATTATGCCAACCGATTTGCCCGTTTTCGCAACGTTTTGCGCTATGTTAAGGGCAAGTGATGTTTTACCCATGGAGGGTCTTGCCGCCAGGACCAAAAGATCGGATGGTTGTAGGCCGGAAAGCATGTTGTCCAAGTGCGAAAAACCGGTTGGGATTCCACGATATTTTTCTTTTGCGTCGGGGTCGTGAAGGTCTGAGATTTTTTCATATGTCTGGGCAAGGATGTCTTTGATATGAACGAATTTGTTTCTTAAAAAAGTTTTTGAAACGGAAAAGACGCTTTTCTCAGCCGATTCGACAAGCTCGTCAATATCCTCTGTTTCGTCGAATCCCAACGCTGAAATTTCTTGACCGGATTTGATAAGTTTGCGAAGCGTGGATTTCTGCTTAACGATCACCGCATATTGAACAATGTGAGAAACCGTAATAACTTCATTTACCATTTCTGTCAGGTAAACATTGCCACCGATTATGTCTAAAAGACTGTTGTCTTTCAGGTAGGTGCTTAATGTCAGAATATCTATCGGGATTCTTTTTGCGAAAAGTTCAAGTATCGCCTTGTATATCGCCTTGTGATTGTCGTAATAAAAATCGTCGGGCTCGAGCATGTCCGCAACTTTGATAATCGAATCTTTGTCGAGCAGGATTGAGCCTAAGACCGATTTCTCGGCTTCGATATTGTGTGGCGGGATTTTTGAGAGGTCTGCCATTTGCAAATAAAGTTGGGCTTCGTAATTTACTGCGGGAGGGGAGGAGATGCAATAAATTAATGTTGACGCGGAGTCCATAGTCCACAGTCCGTTTTTAACATTTTTTTAACATTTCAGTGCTATACAACGGGTGTGCAGAATCATGGTGAGAAAATCGCGGAAAAATATTTAATAAGTCTTGGCTATCGCATACTCGAAAGAAATTTCAGATATAAAAATTGGGGCGAAATAGACCTGATATGCCGGTATAAAAACGAATTTGTTTTCGTCGAGGTGCGGGAGAGGAATAATTTGAATTTTGGCAGACCCGAAGAGAGTGTTGGACGTGAGAAATTCAGAAAAATTGCGCGGGTGGCACGGATTTATTTGAGTCGGAATGCCACGGATTGCGATTTTAGGTTCGAAGTTGTTTCGATTTTTAACGGGAAGGTTTATAATTTGGACACTTCTTAATAAAAATCAAAATGAATAAGAAAATTTTATTGTTGGCGCTTTTTGTGATTACGTTGGGCGCAGTGGTTATATTTTTATTTATGATACCGAAAAGCGGAGTGGTGGTTCTAACCGCCGATCCGGAATTTCTACCGTTTACCGTGAAAACCGCAACAATAGAGACGACGTGTGAAAATATTGAGTGCTCTGTCGAGGTTGATGCCGGGAAAGTAGATATTTATATGGAAAAAGACGGATATTATGCGCAGAATGAATATTTCGACCTGAAAAAAGGCGAGACGAAAAACATCACTGTTTCGCTTGAAGTGATGGGCGGAGTTGCCGTTGATGCCGCGTCTGTCGATGAGAAGATTTTTGAAAATTGTTATGGAGATTCGGTTGCGTGCGAAAATGATTTTTATATAAAAGAGGATGCCGATACGGGATATATGGCTTTATGGGAAGGGGAGACAAGAAGGGCAACTTTTACGCAAGGCATGACGAATGCGAAAATTTTTACGGGAGGGGCGGAGAACGGAGTGATTGTTTATGACGAAGACAGCGGAGATGCTTATTTCGTGGATTTCGTTATCGATTCGAGAGAATTGGCGTTTAATATTGATAAAAATTTCGATTTGACCGAGCTGAAAGTGTTCGGGGGTAATGAGTATTTGTTAAAAATCGGGGATAGTATTTTTTGGCAAAATTATGCCGAGGAAATAGAGGTCGCCAACGGGTTGGATTTGGAGAAATTCACATATAAGGACGATTATGTTTATTTCATGGCGGACAGCGGAAGTGTTGCGGATTTTATTGGGAATATTTCTGCGAGCGGAGTTTGTGTTTTCAAATTCACGCCCGGAAGCTACGAAGCGGTGCTGAACGATATTGAGTTCTCGTTTGAGGATGCGGTGCTGGGAAGTGACGAGAGCGGGGTTTACGGGAAGAGTGGAGGAGAGGTGTGGAGGGTGGAGTGATGTGGATCAGCGCAGGGAACATGCCCGAAGCTAAGGAACCTCCTTTCGAGCGAAAATAGCGAAGACCGACGAAGTCGTCCCGCTTAGCGGGACGTCGAGAAGGTCTGAGCTGTTTGCAGTAGGAAGTATGTTTTTCAGAGATTCCCTAATCACCATATAGGCGCATAGACCTTATAATTTAACAGATTAATGTTTTCTCCCCAGGACGGCCTGATACGAGATTGCATTCCTGCCTGCCCTGCCTTTGCCGGCAGGCAGGCGGCAGGCAGGCGCAATCAGCTTGAATATAGGCCGGTAGTCCCGCTTGGCGGGACTACCGGCTTTTTAACCTAAATTTAACATTTGTGTGATATCTAACCTGTCGAACAGTAAATTTTTAAATCAACAAAAATATGTCGACAGTAGTTTTTTCAGCAATGACGGAGGGGGTGGCAAGTAAGATCGTCGGGGTCGAAACCGAGCTTGCGCGCGGGATGCCTTATTTTATTATGGTCGGGCTCGCCGACACGGAAGTGACCGAGGCGAAAGAGAGGGTGCGGACCGCGATTTTGAGTTCAGGGTTTGAGTTTCCGAGATTCAGAAAAGTGATAAATTTGGCGCCTTCCAATCTGAGAAAACATGGAACGCAATTCGATTTGCCGATAGCGGTCGGGCTTTTGGCGGCTACGGCGAAAATCAAACCGGATTTATTGGATTCGAGTGTTTTTATCGGAGAGTTGGCTTTGGGCGGAGCGATACGCGGGGTCCGAGGAACGCTGTCCATGGTTGAAGAGGCTAAAAATGCAGGATTCAAGAGGGTTTTTGTGAGTGCCGACAGAGCGAAGGAGGCGGGATTGGTCCCGGGGATTGAGATTTTTATACCGAAAAATCTTAAAGAACTTGTTTCTCATTTAAACGGTGGCAAAGAAGTCACGAAATATTCTGTGGAAAAATTTGAAATAAAAAGACCCGAGGGTACTGTCGGGATCAAAGGTCATTCGATCGTCAAAAGAGCGCTTTCGATAGCCATTTCGGGCAGACATCACATCGTTTTGGTCGGGGCGGCCGGCATGGGTAAAACCATCTTGGCGAAAAGCGTGACCGGACTTATGCCGCCTTTATCGCAAGAAGATATTTCGGAAATCGTAAAAGTTTATTCCTCTTTCACGGATGACGATCTTTCTTCCGGAATCGAGAGGCCGTTTCGCGAAATCAGCAATACCGTGAGTGTCGGGACTTTGATCGGAGGCGGATCGAAGCTCCGCGCCGGAGAGATGACTTTGGCGCATAAAGGGGTGCTTATGACGGACGACATACATACTTTTTCGCGAGCGCATGTTGAAGCTTTGCTCAAGCCGATGGAAGAGAAGGTTGTTTTGGTTTCGACCGGCAAAAAGAAGGTTCTGTTGCCTGCGGATTTTTCGTTGATTGCGACCATGAATCCGTGCCCGTGCGGCGAGAGGCTTGCGTACAATGATTTCAAATGCGGGTGCAAAAGTTCCGAAGTGAAAAGATTTCTTTCGAAATTCCCGCAAGCTTTTTGGGATCGCGTCGATATGGTTTTGGAGGTACCGCGACTCGAAGAAGAAGATTTGACGCCCGACGACGCCAATGTCCGCGGTGTCGATTTGAAAAAAATCTACGAAAGACAGCATGGCAGACTTTCCAAATTCGGACTCAAATTCAACGGGGAAATGGATGTTGCGATTGTCGGAAACGCTTGCGAACTTAAAAAAGGCGCGTCGGAGTTGCTTAACAGGGCGCTCGCGGCAAATATGGTTTCGGGGCGGGGATATTTCAATACGATAAAAGTCGCCCGGAGCATCGCGGATTTCGAAGATCACAAAGATATAGAGCCTTCGGATATCGCGGAGGCGTTGTCTTACAGGAAATCCTCTGCGACCATTTGACGAGGTGATACACCGGTGATACACTTTAATAAAATCACATATGGAATACCCCATGCCAACTTCTAAAAAAAGAATGAATATAAGTCTGCCCAAGGATGTCGAGAACGCTCTTTACAATCTGGCAAAAAGGGATGATTTACCTCCCGCCACCAAGGCCCTACATCTCATCAAGGTTGCCATGGAAATTGACGAAGATGACGTATTGGATCTCGTGGCGTCCGGGCGCGATATCAAAGGTGCGAAATTTGTAGAGCATGACAAAGCATGGAGATGAATTTTCGAATCAAATACCATGATGCAGTTTGCAGATTCGACGTGCCAAAATTGCCGAAAAGCATCGGGAAGAGAATCAAATTCGCGATCGAAGAGAAGCTGATGACCGAGCCTGCAAAGTTTGGCAAACCGCTTAGGCGCTCATTGAAAGGATATCGAAAGTTGCGAGTTGGGGATTATCGAATTGTTTTTAGAATAGAAGGTGATAGCGTTTTGATTTTTGCGATCGAGCACAGGTCGAGGGTGTACCTGAAAATTACGAAGAGAAGCTCGCTTGATCATTCGATTGCATCTATGGACCGACTACTCGATAAAATCGATACAAGCAAATTGCCATCGGCAAAAGAGCAGTTTAAAGATATATGAAAGTATTTCTTGCAGAACATTTTAAAAATCAGATGGGAGGCATCTTGTGAATATGTTCAAAACGAGGAGTTCTATCGGGAAGTTTGTCGGACGCAAGGTCGCGACCTTCTTCGGGATCGCATATAACCCCGAGAGTAAGTTCGCGTATTGTCTTGGCGCATCCCGTCACAACATTGGGGTTGAGTTGCCTCTTCGGTCCCATAGCATAAAAAACGATCTCTTCCGGAGAGCGTCGTCTGCGAGGAGTCTCAGCCATATACGTAAGGGGTAAGTGATGTTTAATTTTTAACAAAATCATCCTGAAATGGCAAGTTCTTCCAGAAGAAAAACGTCGATCAAACACGGGTTTCCGCCTGACGGCATTGCCGGACTATGCCGACCTTGGGCAAACCGAGAATAGGCATAACAGCTCTAAGCCTATCTCTGGCTTTTTCAACATCCGTGCCCCCACCGAAAAGCTTTCTTATCTCTGCATCTCCCGCTTCGAAATCGCGACAGGTTGTAGCTCCGTCGATCTTTATCGCAATTGAATCCAGCTCTTTGCCGGTTATTTTTTCCTCCGATAATTTGATTTTACTTTTGGCGCCGTCAACCGGGATTAAAATCATGCACCTTACCCCTTGTCCCCTCATGTTGGTGTAGTAAATTTCTCCTCCGTATTCCGAGATCGTCTCCCTTGTCGTATGCAAGCCTATACCGCTTGACAGATACCCTCCCGTCTTTAATGGAACTGAGCGATGTCTTTGTGAAAGATAATCGAGAAGGTCTCTGACGTTCGCATCTCTAAATTCAAAATCCCCCATGCCAACATCATCTTTAATCCTGTTCAAATCTATTTGCGCACCGCGATCTACGATTTCAACTTTTACAAATCTTTCGCCTCTAAGCACAACTTCTTCCGTCAAAATCGTTACGTACGGTTTCCTCGCCTCTGCAAGCCTAGCTAGTTCCTCAGGTTCGATTTTCCCAGGGCGAGCCGTATTGGCCATAGGCTCTTTTATTGCGCCAATAATTTTGCCCATGTCTGCATTACGCAGTATCGCATCTCCAATCGTAATTACTTCAACCGGCATGCCTGTTTGGGCCAATGCTGCATACATCGATTCTCCTAAAAATCTTGCTTCGTATAAAAGCCTGTTGGCTCGTAAAACTTCCGCCATGCTTACGTCTTTTTCGATCGTCTCGCTTGAAATTTGCCTGCTATACGCATCAAGCAATTCGCACGTATAACCAATTGCTTTAGCTTGGCTCAACATGTAAACAACTTCGTGTCGAGATTTTGTATCGACAAGAAAAGCGAGGCCATGAATATCTATTAAGTGGGAAAAAGAGTGTAAAAAATTTTCTGCGATTTTCAACTTGGATGCCCAGCGGGGTTCGTCAACGTCTATCTTTTCAAAAGGATATCCTAACGGACTTTTTGACAATGCTTGTTTAGGACGATCAAAGCCCATAGCCTGAATCATATTGCCTGCGTTGATAAGTTTCCCGATTTCGGTTCCGTCTCGTTCGATACCTCCAAATGTTTGACCGTCTATGATGCCATTTGATTCCACGATTCTGTCAAAAACTTGTCGCCAGAATGGCAAGGTCAATACCTCTTTCAGTTCCGTCATTGCGTCTTGGCAAAGCCTTTCGTAAAGCTCCAACAATTTTTCGTTATCGTCACCGAGCACCCTATCAACAATTTCTTTCAGGCGATCGTGTTTTTCAGTAATACCAAGTCTCGCAGTCTTACAATCGACAAAAGCTCTTCTCAACTCTGCATATTCTCCCGGTGGGATTAGCCGTTCTTTTGGTTGCGTAGTTTCCATCGTATATAAAAATAGTGCGTAGCTTCGCATGAAAAAATAGATTTGTCAAACCTTATGGAATGGCTGTATATTCCACTTCGGAAATTTTTACAGAAATAATTGCCTCCTAAAAAAACCAAGACAATCCATAAGGAGTTTTCGAAGACGAAAGTCCTGATTCTCGGATCGGGGGCGCTCAAGATCGGGGAGGCCGGGGAGTTCGACTATTCCGGTTCACAGGCGATTAAGGCTCTCAAAGAAGAGGGGATTTCGACCGTGCTTATAAATCCGAATATTGCGACGAATCAAACCAGTAAGGGGCTCGCGAATAAGGTTTATTTTTTGCCTGTTAATAAATATTTTGTAGAGAAGGTTATTGCAAAAGAAAAGCCGGATGGAATTTTGTTAAGTTTCGGCGGGCAGACGGCGCTCAATTGCGGGATCGAGCTTTCAAAGTCGGGAATTCTTAAAAAATATGGCGTAAAAGTTCTTGGGACTCCGGTTTCCGCGATAGAAAAAACCGAGGATAGGGAGCTTTTTAATAAAACTTTGGCGGAAATCGGCGTGAAAGTCCCGCGAAGTCGCGCTTGCTATTCGGTAAAGGAAGGGCTCGCCGCGGTGAAAATAATCGGCTACCCGGTCATCGTCAGGGCGGCTTTCGCTCTCGGAGGAAAAGGGTCCGGATTTGCGTACAACGAAGAGGAGCTGAAGACGCTTCTGGAAAATGCTTTTTCGTACAGCTCTCAGGTTTTGGTGGAAGAGAATTTAAAAGGATGGAAAGAGGTTGAGTACGAAGTCGTCAGAGATGCTTTCGACAACTGCATCACGGTTTGCAACATGGAAAATTTTGATCCGCTCGGGATTCATACGGGCGAAAGCATTGTCGTTGCGCCGTCGCAAACTTTGACAAACAGCGAATATCATAAGCTTAGAGAGTTGGCGATCAGGACAATTAGACATTTGGGGATTGTGGGGGAGTGCAATATTCAATATGCGCTTGATCCGAAGTCGGAAGATTATCGAGTAATCGAGGTTAATGCGAGGTTGTCGCGCTCTTCGGCGCTCGCATCTAAGGCGACGGGATATCCGCTTGCGCACGTTGCGGCAAAGTTGGCGCTCGGGTACGCACTGCCGGATTTGAAAAATGCCGTTACTAAGAATACGACCGCATGTTTCGAACCTGCGCTGGATTATTTGGCATTGAAAATCCCGAGATGGGATTTGAATAAATTTAGAAAAGTTTCAAAAGAGATTACGAGCGAAATGAAGTCGGTTGGCGAGGTTATGGCGCTTGGAAGAAATTTCGAAGAGGTGATGCAAAAGGGCTTAAGGATGCTACAAGTCGGGTTTTACGGACTGACCGGGAATGAGAGACTTGACGTTAAACCGGAAAAATTAAAACACGATATCGAGGTGGCTACACCCAAGAGGATTTTGGCTATAGTTGAGGCTATAAGGCAGGGATGGAGCACTAAAAAAATCAGCGACTTGAGCGGAATCGACAAGTGGTTTTTGGATAAAATAAAAAATGTCGTGGAGATGGATGATGAGATTAAGTCGGCAAAAAAAATCTCCGCGGAACTCATGACGAAGGCAAAAAAACACGGTTTTTCAGATATGCAAATCGCTATCGCGACCGGGAAAAGAGAGCTCGAGATCAGAGATATGCGAAAGAAACTTGGCGTTTTACCATCTATAAAACAGGTAGATACGATGGCGGCCGAGTGGCCCGCAAGCACGAATTATCTTTATCTGACTTATCACGGCGAAAAAGATGACACGAAAAGATCGGCGCGCAAAAAAGTTATAGTTTTGGGGTCGGGTCCTTATTGTATCGGGTCGTCGGTCGAGTTCGACTGGTGTTGTGTAAATGCGGTTCGCACTTTGGACAAAGAGGGATATGAAACGATTATGATCAACTACAATCCGGAGACGGTTTCGACGGATTATGACATTTGCGACAAATTGTATTTTGACGAGCTTTCGCTCGAGAGGGTTTTGGATATCTATGAGTTTGAAAAACCGAACGGGGTTGTCATTTCAACCGGAGGACAGATACCGAATAATTTGGCGATGAAGCTTTACAAAGAAGGAGTGAAAATTCTTGGTACTTCTCCGCTCGATATTGATCGCGCGGAAAATCGGCATAAGTTTTCGGGACTGATGGATAAAATCGAAGTCGCTCAGCCGAAATGGAAAGATTTTTCGAATGTGGAAGACGCCTATAGATTTGCTCGCGAGGTTGAATACCCTGTTTTGGTGCGACCTTCTTATGTTCTTTCGGGCGCGGCGATGAATGTCGCGCAAAATGAAGAAGATCTCAGGGCTTATTTATCAACCGCCGCAAAAATCTCCGTAGATGCTCCGGTGGTTATAAGCAAGTTTGAAAAAGGTGCGAAAGAGATTGAAGTTGATGCCGTTGCGACACGTGGCGAAGTCATTATTTGGGCGATAGCCGAACATATCGAAAATGCCGGCGTCCATTCCGGAGATGCGACCATAGTTTTGCCTCCGCAGAAACTTTATTTGGAAACCATAAAAAGAGTTCGCCAAATAACGAAACAAATCGCGAAAGAGCTACACATTACCGGGCCTTTTAATATTCAATTTTTGGCAAAAAGCAATGAGATAAAAGTTATCGAATGCAACTTGCGCGCAAGCCGAAGTTTTCCGTTCAGCTCAAAAGTTACAGGTTATAATTTCATAGAAATCGCAACGAAGGCGATGCTTGGTAAAAACGCAAAAGCGCTGAAAAAGGGTCATTATCGAACGCTTGATTTGGATCATGTTGGAGTGAAGGCTCCGCAGTTTAGTTTTTCGCGATTGAAAGGTGCCGATCCTGTGCTCGGAGTCGAGATGGCGTCTACGGGAGAAGTCGCATGTTTTGGAGAAAATGTAGAGGAGGCGTTTTTGAAAGCTATGATTTCCGTCGGGTTCGAACTACCAAAGAAAAATATTTTGTTGAGTATTGGCAGGCTGCAGGACAAGGTGGATTTTTTGAGCTCGGCGAAAAGGTTGAAGGGGATGGGGTTTAGTTTGTTTGCGACTGACGGGACTGGGCATTTTTTGAAGGAGCATGGGGTCGAGGCGCATATTTTGCATAAAATCGGGGACGGGCGAAGTCCAAATTTGGACGAATATTTGCGCGACAGGTGTATCGATTTGGTTATAAATATTCCGACAAATTACAGCCATGAAGAGATGACTGCTGGGTATCATATCAGGAGAAGGACTATTGATTTGAATATACCTTTAATTACAAATTTGCAGGTCGCGAGGCTGATGGCAAGAACGCTGGCAAAGTACGGGGTGGGGGATTTGAAGGTAAAAAGTTGGGACGAGTATGTGGGGTAGCGAGATAGACGAATAGGCGCAAAGCGGAGCTCCTTGCTGTGAAAAAGTTTTGACACAGCCCGATTGCAGATTTTGGGGCGGATACCTTTAACAGGTTTGCAAGCCGTTGATTCAAGGTCTTTTTGCTAAATACGACTGGCAATACGTCTTGACAAGCTGTCAAGTATCGGCTAGAGTAGCGCCTACCATTCGATCACAAAACTCGTTATGCTTTCCAAGGTTTTCCAAATTTTGGGGCTCAGGGAGAAAGATGAGCAAATATACCTGACCGCTCTGGAGCTCGGGGCGATGCAACCGGCAAGCGTGATCGCAAGGATTTCCGGATTTAAACGAATAGATGCTTACAATCATCTTTGCGGAATGGCCGAGATGGGGATTTTCAATATCCGCAACAAGAACGGGGTGATTTATTTTGAACCTCGCGATGTTCCAAGCCTTAAGTCGCTGGCGCAGAGGAGGTTTGAGTTTTGAATGGGGGGTGTTAAAATGCGTCCGTATGATTAAAAAGAATACACCGAAACTCAAAAAGGGGCTCGCGCAGATGTTAAAGGGCGGGGTTATAATGGATGTCGTGAATGCCGATCAGGCTAAAATTGCCGAAAAGGCGGGGGCGGTTGCGGTGATGGCTCTCGAGAGAGTGCCGGCGGATATCAGGAAGGATGGAGGAGTGGCAAGGATGAGCGATCCCAAAATGGTTAAAGATATTATGAAAGCTGTCTCGATACCGGTTATGGCAAAAATCAGGATTGGGCATTTTGTTGAAGCGCAAATATTGCAGGCTATCGGGATAGATTACATAGACGAGAGCGAGGTTTTGACTCCTGCGGATCCGGCGTCTCATGTCGATAAGTCGAAATTCAAAGTGCCGGTTGTTTGCGGGGCTGTGAACTTGGGAGAGGCTTTGAGAAGAATTGACGAAGGGGCCGCTATGATCAGGACAAAAGGGGAGGCGGGTACGGGAAATGTTGTCGAGGCGGTGAGACATTGGAAGAAAATTTTGGGAGAGATCGAAGGCTTGAAAAAAATGTCGGTCGGCGAAATAAAACGCGTTGCGCAAGAGATGAGAGTCCCCGTTGAACTCGTTTCTCAGGTTGCCAAGGCGGGAAGATTGCCGGTTGTGAATTTCGCGGCGGGCGGAATTGCGACTCCGGCCGATGCGGCAATGATGATGCAACTCGGATGCGACGGGGTATTCGTAGGGAGCGGCATTTTCAAATCATCGGATCCGGCGAGAAGGGCCCGCGCAATCGTTGAGGCCGTGTTGCATTTTAACGATCCCGCGCGCATCGCGAAGGCGTCGGAAGGGCTTGGAGAAGCCATGGAGAGTCTTGAAATCGGGAAGCTGGCGGACAAGTATGCGGAGAGAGGATGGTAGGGATTTTTGTTGTGCCTCTCGCTAGGTACTCGCTTACCATTCTTAAGAAGTAGAATGGTAGCGCTGCGTAATCGCTCGAGCCACAACAAAAATCCCTTGCCTGTTTTGATGGATGTATGTTTCTCGTTCGTGGCATCGCTTTTAGGACCGTCCTCCAACCTGTCGGACGGCCTGGCGTTTTCAAACCCTCTTGTTTACGCTATCATTCCTCCGTCTATTCGTTACAAATTATATGGTCGGCGTTCTTGCAATCCAGGGATCGGTTATCGAGCATGTTGCGGCATTAAAACGAGCCGGGGCGGATGATGTTTTGGAGGTTAGAACTGTTGCCGATTTAAACCGAGTTGATTCTTTGATTATCCCCGGGGGCGAAAGCACGACAATAGGGAAATTGCTTAAACTTGAAGGATTGGATCGCGAAATTATCAAAAGAGCTCGTGGCGGGATGCCTATTTACGGGACGTGCGCGGGAACGATTTTGGTGGCGAAAAAGATTTTAGGCAGAGAAAAAGCCGGGCATTTGGGGCTTATCGATATAGAGGTCGAGAGAAATGCTTACGGGAGGCAAGTTGACAGTTTTGAAACTGAAATCTCTGCGCCCAAGGTAAGCCTGAATCCGATTAAAGCGATATTTATTCGCGCGCCGAAGATTTTGGCGGCCGGCAAGGATGTTGAAATTTTGGCTAAATACAAAGGTGATACTATAATGTGCCGTCAAGGTCGTATTTTGGTTTCGACATTTCATCCCGAGCTAACGGATGACATGAGTGTTCACACCTATTTTCTAAAAATGAGCGAATGAGACAACTTAATCCAAACGGACTTCGGTCGAAATATTCCTCCGCCCTGTTTGAAAAAATGTTGAAGAAATTTTTCACTGAAATCGGTGACGACCCGAACAGGGAAGGGTTGATTGAAACGCCGAAAAGGGTCGAGAAGATGGCGGAGAAATTATTTGGCGGATACAAGCAGGATCCGAAAAGCGTTTTCAAGACTTTTGACGGGGAAAATTATGACGAGATGATTGTTGTGAAAAATATCGAGTTCTATTCGATGTGCGAACACCACATGATGCCGTTTTTCGGGAGGGTACATATCGGATATATCCCGAATGGAAAAATCGTCGGGGTCAGCAAATTGCCGAGGCTGGTTGAGATTTTTTCACGCAGATTGCAAAATCAAGAGAGGCTCACTCAACAGATTGCGGATGCGATAAATAAATTCCTGCGTCCGCGAGGAGTGGCCGTCATTATAGAAGCCAAACATCTCTGTATGATGGCAAGAGGAGTGGAAAAACAAAACAGTGAAGTTTCCACGTCGGCAGTCAGAGGGCTTTTCAAAAAAAACACAAATACCAGGAGTGAGTTTTTAAAGTTAGTTCGCAGTTAATAGCCCTTGCGCTTATGACCAAGTATCTGCCAAAAAATATAGACGACCTGATAAAAGAGTTTAATCGGCTTCCGGGAATCGGGCCGAAGACCGCGCAAAGGCTGGCTTTTCATATATTAAAAAGTTCCGATTTGGTTGCGGGCGAATTGGCGAGAGCGCTTGTTGATGTGAAAAAGGGGGTTCGGTTTTGTAAAAAATGTTTCACGCTGACGACGGATGAGGTTTGCGGGATTTGTTTCGATGCGGGAAGGGATGCGAGTGTGGTTTGCGTGGTTGAGGATACTCTTGATCTTGTGGCGATAGAAAAGGCGGGAGGATACAAGGGTTTGTATCATGTGCTTCATGGAGCAATGGCGCCGTTGGACGGGATCGGACCGGAGGATTTGAAAATGAAAGAGCTGGCGGACAGGGTGGCCGAGGGAGAAATCAAAGAGGTGATCGTTGCCACGAATCCGAATTTGGAAGGCGAGGCGACAGGGTTGTATATTTCAAAAATTCTTGCCGGATTCGACGTAAAAATCACAAGAATCGCGAGAGGACTGCCATCCGGTGGAGATATCGAATATGCCGATCAGACGACGATCATGAGGGCAATGAAGGGGAGGGTGGGAATTTAATCTACCACGTCGCTCAGGGTCATGTTTTCGTCCGTCTTGTATTCGGATGGCAAAAGATCCGATAAACTGGGTTGAGTATGCGAAGCACTGCTATCCGGTATGCCGGCCGGGTTCCCGCCATAATAATAATCATTTGTGGCGCCCGGTTCGCCCGTTGTTCCAACGCCATCGGTGATTGCGCTCATGATTTCGCTCCATATCGCCGCCGTGCACGGATTGAAAATCGGGTTGTCGTAATGAACATCTCTGAAACAAGCTTCGTGAATTTTCCCGGGGTTATTAAATAAACCTGATGAACATAAGTCTTGAGCTGAATCTAAAAGCGTTTGAAGCATGGCGGTAGGGATTTAGGAGTTTAGGGATTTTTGCCAAATTAATATATTGATTTTCCTCAACATGGATATTGTTTTTTTAAGCAGGATTAAGCTATCCGCCCATTTGCCGTTTTTGAAATCTTTTATTATTTTTTTCGATTCACCAATCAGGGCTTTTTTCACAACCGGATGTTTTTTTATCAAATTAAACAGACCGTAAATATCGATACCCAATGTCGGGACCAATAAGATTATAAATATGATCGGCGTCACAACTCCTCCGCCCAGCATATATAACCAATCGTAATTTTCGACAAAGCTGATATTCACGATTGCATGCTCCAAGACGATCCATGCGAAACCGGCCAAAGGAAGTATCCACCAAAGTTTTTTTAAAGATGTTATTTTGGATTTCAAATAAAGCCCCAATCCGAAACACATACCGATTAAACCGGTTGCGGCCGAATGACCGATGTATCCGATGCCATCGGCGCTAAGTGCATCCGGGAAAAAATAAATTCCGCCCAGATGAGGGCCGTAAGTATAAGAAAATGTCACGTCGCCAAAGTACATTTTTTCAACCATGCTGAATCCCGCACCTGACAAGACCGAAATCCAGAGATAATCGGATGGGTTTAAGAATGTTTTTTTACGACGGTAAATCAAATAAGTGATCAGCAAAACCGGCAAAAATTTGGCCGCTTCTTCAAGTGGCGGAATCAAGATGCCGCTTGTGAAGATCGTGTCCTCTTCGAATCCGATCCCCAGCACAAGAAAATAAACCAGCAATGACAAGCCGACTCCGATATAAATCCCTTTTGAAAAAGCGGAAAGCGAAATGCGAAAAGGTGTCGTCTTGGTTAAAAACGTGAGTATGAAAATTTCAACCACAAACCATACTTCTATAAAAAACCATTTCCCGCCAAACCAGAAGAGGGTCGAGAGGATGAATACGAGTAAAATCGATGGTAGAAATTCCAGTGATTTTTTAAACATAGCCTTCATGATGAAAAGTTTAGCCCTTTGGCGAAATAAGGCAAGAAGTAGTAGGCCGATCCCGCCCCCGACAGATGATTTGGATACGTAGTCGGGAACAGCAATTCAAAATCGTTATGCAAATTGTTAATTACACCTTTGAGATCGTTGTCCGCTAGTGCTTTTATGAGTTTTTCGGTTTTTGCATGATTGCGCCCTGTCGGCAAAGCATCTATTTTCGAATACATCTCCGCGGTGGATGTTTTTGATTTGTCGTTAAAAACAAGTTGCGGCTTAAGTCGCAGGTCGGTTTTTATAGACTCGATTATTTCGCCAAAGTGTGTCGCGCGGGCGATACCACCGGTTATGAAAAATGGCGCGTCCATCGAGATGGTGGCGGCAAGATGGCGGAGAGCCCGGACGTCCAAGTTCAGTCCAAGCTGGCGATTTAATTCTTTCAATACCGTTGCCGCGTTGCTTGAGCCGCCGCCGAGTCCTGAACGAAGCGGAATGTTTTTTTTGATAAAAATTCTTATTGATGCTTTTGGTGCTATCAGTTTCGCGGCCTTGTAGGCAAGGTTGTTTTCGGGATCACGGTTGAGCTCTTTGTTGGAAGTTTTTATTTCGATTTTGCCGCCGGTCTTCGATAGAAGTTCGATCGTGATTTCGTCGTAAAGATTTTCAACTTCGCAAATAACGGTATTGACGAGATGGTAATCGCCATCTTTACCGAGAATGTCGAGAGTGAGATTTATTTTGGCCGGGGATTTTAGTATGTTTTTTTTTGATAACATTTTTCGCAATAAATTATTTCCGGTCTGTCGGGTGAATAAGTCGTGTAGAATTTCTCTTGGCACTTGGTGCATTGCCTGATCCAGAATTTTCTTGGATTTCTTTTTTGCATTCTTGAAATGCGCCTGCATTCAAAACATTTTCTCGGCAGGGGGTATCCGTGTTTTTTATAAAATTTAAGCTCCTGCTCAATAATTTTGTAGTTTTTTTGACAATTTTCGCAGGTTAAAATTTCTTTAGTAGTGTCGTTATGAGTGTTTTTTATATCATCCGGCAATTCGCCAATTGTACCCTTCCCATAAGTGCCCGGTAAGCTATCTTGCCAGCGCCAACCTTTTGCCAGAACCTGTTCTTTTGTCATCGGATACCAAAGTTGAGCCGTAGTTTCATTGTAAGTCGATTGGCTATATTGAATCGGCAAAAATTCGCCAAATTCTCCGTCTTTTTTCATTTTTGCAATAAGTTTTTCTTTTAAATTAAAATATTCTTGCTCGGCGTATTGCTTATTGAGAATGCAGTATTGGTTGTGGTTCAATCCGAAACATCCGAAACAATCCCGGCTACTATAAGATTCGGCGCAATAAGTCAGATTGGTAACCTGCCAAAGGCAAAGATAACAGAATTGAATATTGTAAGCGTTCGTTCCAACCATCGCGCCTTCGTAACATAGTTCGGAATTTATGCCGTACTGATATATGTCGTAACAATAGCGCACGCCGAGTTGCATTTGACTGCAATATTTTGATTTTTCAATGTCGCTTGTATCAAAACAGTAAAACGAATCTTTTGCGTTATACAAATGATCGCCGAGAGAATTTTCAATCATATTATTCTGAAGATAGCGGTATGTGTGTTTCAACTGCAAGTCTGAAAATTGAGCGAGGTGCTTTTGGAGCTGCTGGTGAGAACCTAGGTTGATTTCGGAGAGGCGTTTTTTATACTCATCTTTTGTGAGCTGTTCGTTTAAAAAACAATGGTTTTTATTACGCAAACCGGTGCACATAAAACAGTCCACGCAGTTAATGCAATCTCTTAAGAAATAACTGCTTCCACAGTTTGAACAATCCTGACTCCACGCGAGATTATAGCAATCTTTTATATCTATACATTCATAACAAAAATTCGATTGGTGGCAGTAGTGGACATCAATGCAGTCTTTGGCTTTTTTGATGCCGTAGCCGTAATAACAATCTTCTGCAAAGGTTGCGTGAAAAATCATGTAGCAGTTTTTTTCTTGGCCGGCGTAGTGAGTATATTCGCTGTTGACCGCGCTGGTATCTATCGAGACACAGCAATGGGGTATGGTTAGTTCGAGCTCGTGGAATTGCTCAAGAAATGGTTTTGTCCAATCTATAACGCGGCCATACGCGAGTGGATCCCATTTGTCGCTCCACCAGCATTGGATGCAGTAGGCGGGGCGCGGGTTTGAGGAGCCGAATTGGGCGACGATTTTTTTACCACATAATTTGCATGTGTTTGGATAAAGATACATTTCGTTACACCAAGCCATGCGGCGCATTTCACGGCAGGACGGACACCACTTGGGGGGCGGGACTTGTAGTTTGTTGTAGTAGGCTAAATCGTCTTCCGAGGTGACGAATTCCAGTTGGCAATTTTGGCAGGTTGGCATGTGGGTATTTTAGGAGATGTTCCGTACGGTGTAAAATCTTGTTCGCGGGGTTTGCGAGAGAGCGAAGTGCAATGCGGGGTTTTTTCATGCAACTTCGAAGGGGAGGATTTGGCACGGGATGGAGTGATTTTTGCATTAAAATCTTGACCGCGCAACGCGAAGGTGTTCTGTGAAATTCCGACACGAATTTGATGCGAGGTGCTACGAAATTTCGATATAAATTTAGCGTATCGCAACACGAAAAAGGTGAGCGCGCCATCACTGCGCGAAAAGTCCAGCCGAGATGATGGATTTCCTCCTGTTAAAGTGATATAAGAGAGGCACGATTTAACTGCGAAAATATGAAAAACATACACTCGGAATTTGTGAAGTACGGGAAGAACGCGAAATATTGGTTGAGACGGTGCGAAATGTTACTGCCGGAGATAGCGAGGGAGGAGATTTGGAAGAAGAAAAGATTCTCAAGTATTTATGAGTATGCGGCGAAATTGGCGGGAATGAATCACGAGAAGGTGAACGAATGTTTGCGTATCATGAAGCATATAGAAGATAAGCCGGAGTTGCTTGAGGTTGCCGAGAAGAAAGGACTTGGAGCCGTCAGACCTGTTGCGACAATAGCGACGAAAGAAACAGCAAAGTTGTGGGCGGAGAAAGTCGAAGTAATGAGCAAACATACGCTGATAACTTATGTAAGAGATTGTAAGATCGGCCGTCCCGGGACGGCCGATGAACAGGAGGTGACGATCAAACTTAACTCAAAACTCGCCAAGAGATTCGAAGCGTTCAAGAAGAGAGCCGACTTCGAAATTCT
>Ga0209417_1002383_pt1 | contig 29187 bp, 21 predicted proteins | sample RifGroF2_FD_184002 | JGI IMG/M metagenome (GOLD analysis project Ga0209417, IMG submission 184002) | Groundwater microbial communities from Rifle, Colorado, USA - Groundwater F2 (SPAdes) (version 2) | ecosystem: Environmental > Aquatic > Deep subsurface > Groundwater | place: Rifle, Colorado... | reverse complement strand
CCAAATGATACAACAACAATGTTTTGTTATGACTTTTATATATATGTTCACTCATGCCATAACAATAGCTCAATCATTACTATTTTACGACCCAGAGGGTCGGGGAATTAAACCCTCCCTGATTAAAGCTAAAAACCTACAAGATCCTGAGCGGCACTGCTTTTAATATGATTTATATATCCGGGAGAATTTATGGTCAGGTTTTTTTTATCTTTGTCATACATGGCTTCGACTCCATCACTGCGTTGCCAGAAGTCATTTTTCAGTATTTCAGTCCATTCTTTGCCGTCCAAGTTTACTTTGAGAAGATGCTTGATGACATAAGTTGTAAGTTCCACGTTGCAGAATCTACTGTAATTTATAATGTCAGCCCACTGTTTTGACTGAAGGCTCTGCTGATAAAACTTGTTATTTATATCAGGCCTTGAATAAGTTATGCTGACCGCCTGGTTTCCCTTGAAAACAACACATATAAGGAAATTATTTTTCAAGTAATAATTGTTCAGATAGCCTCCCGCGGTTTGAACCTCCCCTACCGGAGTGCCATACCTCCTGTTCGCGTCTTCCAATGATTCACCTATGCGTGCTGAAAGAGTCAATACCAGAGCAAAAAAGAAAATAAGCGAACAAAGAGCTTTAAGCATGGAAAGCCTCCATCATTTTTTCATTAAAAAATCAACGGCCAATACCCATACAATATACTGAAAAACAGAAAGCGGCAAGCTGCTGCCGCCTATCCTGAAGATAAAAATCAGTACCTAATCCTTGGCGTATAGTGAGTGTGAAGCAGCTTATGGGCCATATCACTGCCGGGTTTACCCAGGAATTCTTCATATATCTTGATAATATACGGGTTTTCATGGGATTTTCTGATGGTCTTATCGGTATCTTCCTCGTAAATTGCTTCCATGCGTTTTTTGAGTATATCGGTATCGCCGTGGATATAAGGCTGACCGCCGCCGTTTATGCATCCGCCGGGACATGCCATAATTTCGATGGCATGGTACTGGACTTCCTTGCGGCGTATTTTTTCGAGGAGTTTCCTGGCGTTTCCGAGACCTGAGGAGACGGCCACGTTCAGAGTGAGATCGCCTATTTTGACTTTTGCCTCCTTAACGCCGTCAAGGCCGCGAACGGCTTCAAAATCGATATCCTGAAGGCTCTGTCCGGTCAGCCAGTCCGCGGCTGTTCTCAGAGCGGCTTCAAGAACGCCTCCGCTGGTGCCGAAAATGACGGCGGCCCCGGTTGATTCGCCAAGGGGATTGTCATAACTGCTGTTTTTCAACTTGTCAAAAATAATTCCGGCTTCACGTATCATGTCGGCGAGTTCGCGCGTTGAAATAACTATATCGACATCGCGCAGGCCGTCATGAGAAAATTCATCTCTTGAAGCCTCATATTTTTTGGCCAGGCACGGCATTACTGAAACCACCACGATATCTTTGGGGGCCACACCGATTTTTTGGGCGTAATAAGATTTGGCTATGGCGCCGAACATCTGCTGTGGGGACTTCGCGGAGGAAGGAATGTGGATAAGGTCCTGAAACTGATGCTCGAAAAACTTGACCCAGCCCGGACAGCAGGATGTCAGTATAGGGAGGTTTTCGTTTTTCTTGACCCTTTCAATCAATTCGGTAGTTTCTTCCATAATAGTAAGGTCGGCGGCAAAATCAGTATCGAATACTTTATGGAAACCGAGCATTTTGAGAGCGGTTACAAGCTTGCCCGTGCTGACGGAACCGGGAGGAAGTCCGAAAGCTTCGCCGATGGCAACTCTGACGGCGGGAGCGGTCTGGACGATAACTGTCTTATTTTTATCGTTCAGTGCCTGCCATACTTTGTAAGTATGGGTCATTTCAGTCAACGCGCCTACCGGACAAGCCGCGACGCATTGGCCACAGAAAGTACACTGGGTTTTATCCAGTGATTTTTCCTGACTTGGGGCCACTACCACACTGAAACCCCTGTGAACAGCGGAGAGAACACCTACTGTCTGTATAGTATTGCAAGCTGTTTCACAGCGGCGGCACATTATGCATTTATTGAGGTCGCGGACGATGGATTCGTTTTCGAAGTCCTTTTTATGGGACATGGCCTGACCTTCATAAAGTATCCTGTGAAGGCCCATGTCAGCAGCAAGGGACTGGAGTTCACAGGAACCGTTTTTTTCGCAAGTCAGACAATCCTTGGGATGGTTTGAGAGAAGGAGGTCCAGCATAGTCCTGCGGGCATTGATGGCCCTGATAGTGTTTGTTTTGACAACCATGCCTTCGCTTACAGGGGTACAGCAGGACGCGGCGAGGTTCGGGCGACCCTCGATTTCGACCACGCATACACGGCATGAGCCTACCCTGTGATCTATTTTAAAACACTCAAGCTCGTAATGGCAAAGCGTCGGTATTTTGACTCCGATCTTCTTTGCCGCCTGATAAATTGTCGATCCCTTCTCAACGGTAACCGACTTGGAATTAATTTTCAAGGTAATCATAATTAAAGCAGCCTCCGCTAATTTTTCAGTTATTTCTTTTCAACCGCGTTGAATTTGCAGACATCACGGCAGACGCCGCATCTTATGCACTTTGACTGGTCAATCAGATGCCTGTTTTTCTTTTCACCGCTGATGCATTTGCTCGGACAATTTTTTGCGCAGACGCCGCATCCTACGCACTTGTCGCTTATTTCATATCTGATAAGCTTTCTGCAAACCATTGCCGGACATTTTTTATCTTTCACATGGGCGATGTATTCGTCCATGAAGTTTGCCATGGTGGAAAGGACAGGGTTCGGTGAGGTCTGTCCAAGTCCGCAAAGGGCCGTATCCTTGATAATCAGGGACAAATCCTTCAGTTTTTTGAGGGTGAGTTCAGTGCCGTTCCCTGAACAGATTTCTACCAGCATTTCATGGAGTCGCTTGTTCCCTATTCTGCAGGGAGTGCATTTGCCGCAGGATTCATCGAGAGTAAACTCAAGAAAATATCTGGCGACATTTACCATACAATCATCTTCGTCAAGGACAATCATGCCTCCGGAACCCATCATGGAACCAAGGGATTTCAATGTCTCATAATCAATCTTAGTGTCTATGCTCTTACTGGTGATGCATCCTCCGGAGGGGCCGCCTGTCTGGACGGCCTTGAAAGCTTTGCCATCCTTTATGCCCTGCCCGAGTTTGTAGATAATATCATTCAGAGAAGTGCCCATAGGAACTTCAATAAGGCCGACTTTATTGATTTTCCCGGCGAGTGCGAAAACTTTTGTCCCGGGGGATTTTTCGGTCCCTATGCTCTTGAACCAGTCAGGGCCTTTTCTTATGATGGCGCAAACATTGGCATAAGTTTCCACGTTATTGACGACGGTTGGTTCTTTCCAGAGACCCGAAATGGCGGGATAGGGAGGCTTGAATGTGGGTTCGCCGCGATGTCCCTCAATAGAATGAATCAGGGCTGTTTCTTCACCGCATACAAAGGCACCGGCGCCATATTTTATGTCAATATCGAAATTAAAACCGGAATTGAAAATTTTTTCTCCGAGGAAGCCGCATTTTCTTGCCTCGTCAACCGCCAGATAAAGCCGTTTCACGGCGAGAGGATATTCCGCGCGCACATAGATGACGCCATTATGAGCACCAACGGCATATCCTGCTATAATCATAGCTTCGAGAACTGAATGAGGGTCCCCCTCAAGCACCGCGCGGTCCATGAAAGCGCCAGGGTCGCCTTCATCAGCATTACAGATAACATATTTTATATCAGATTTCTGCGTGGCCGCAAATTTCCATTTTGCTCCTGTCGGGAAGCCGCCGCCGCCGCGTCCTCTCAGTCCTGATTTATCAATGACATCAATCACATTAGCCGGTTTCATTTCCTTGAGAACTTTCAGAAGGGCTGTATATCCGTCATTGGCTATGTACTCATTTATATCTTCGGGGTCAATTCTGCCGCAGTTTTTCAGGACTATTCTGTACTGAATGGCTTTCCCCGGATTGTCTTCCAGCTCTGGGTAATACCAGTTTTTTTCGATGATATCTATTCCAGACGCCGCGCCGCCTTTTGTAACAATGGCATTGGCGTCTTCGGGCTTGACATTGCCGAAAATAACGCTGTTTTCAGACTTGACGTCAACTATTTCAATAGTAGGCTCGGAATGGCAGAGGCCCATGCATCCGGACTGAACCACTTCTATTTCACGTTTCAGTCCGAGCGCTTCAACTTCTTTGTTTATCGCTTCCAGTACAGGCGTTGTCCCGGCGGCAATGCCGCAGGTGCCCATGGAAACGAGTATCCTTGTTTTCACATCAGGGTTTGCGGCCCCGACTTTCTTTAATTTTTCACTGGTATCTATACGCATTGTTTTAACTCCAATCACCTGATTTACTTACAGTCTTTGATAATGCCGGCGACCATTTTAGGCGTTACATTTCCATAAACCCTGTCGTTGACCATAACCACCGGGGCCAGGCTGCATGCCCCTACACAACGCAGTCCGCCAAGCGAAAATTTCATATTTTTAGTAACTTCGCCCTCGCTTATTTCAAGCTGCCTTTTGAATTCCTCCAATATCAGGCCCGAGCCTTTAACAAAACACGCTGTCCCCAGACAAACGCATATCTTGTATTGTCCGAGAGGTTTTGTCGTAAAGAAAGAATAAAAACTTATAACACCATACACTTCGGAAACATGAAGGCGCAGCTTGTCCGCTATAAAAACCTGAAGCTCTTCGGGAAGATACCCGAAAATACCCTGGGCTTTATGAAGGGACTGAATTAAAAAGCCTCTGTTTTTTTCAACGTCATCGGAGAGAGGAAGAGTGCTCAGGTAATCATCAAGAGCGGCCCTTTTCTCCGGGAAACGCTGAATAATATCAACTTCACCGGTACACTTATTCATTTAAAACCCCTCGCTGAATTTATAATTTCACAATACACACACCGGACACGGATATTTGCGTCAAAGTGCAATTCTACAGTTCCGGGACACATTAAGATTACAGAAGCGGACTGAAATTTCAAACCATGAACGATGGAAATATCTTATATTAATTTTTCCGTGCAAAATTTCACAAATAACGCAAGATTAAAGCTGGAAAACAGATTCCCTGCCCTTCGTCTCCATGCTTTTCACTTTTTCATCATAGCTTTGAGAATTCGAACCCAAATTTGTTTTTTTTGCACAATGCGTCTTGACAGGGGCTGATTTATAGTATAAAATACAACTAACTCGAATTAGTTAAGCATGACAAGATAAGGTTTTCCGTTATGATAACAATGAAGGACATAGCCAGGCATTTCGGAATATCGAGGACAACCGTATCCCTCTGCCTTTCCGGGAAAGCCGCGCAATATAAAATAGCTGAAGCAACCGAGAAAAATGTCTGTGATTATGCGGCAAAAGCCGGTTTTGTACCTGATCAAACGGCTATCTCTCTAGTCAGTGGGAAAAAAAAGGCTGTTGGAATATTTGTTAACCTCTTTACCAGCGGAAAATCAAATGACGCTTTAAGGCACTTTATTGGAACAATATCCCGAACGGACATAAAATATCAGGTCATTCATTTTCAGGAAAATACCATTTTTTCATGTATCCAGGAAATGCTGGGCAACGGAATTAAAACTATCATCATTATAGGATGGATTGAACACTCCGATGACTTTTTGGAAAGCGTAAAACCTTACTTGCAAAACGGAGCAAAATTGTTTCTTGTCGATTATTATTTTACCGACCCTTTGATAAAAAGAAGAGAAAATATTTGTTTTATCGGTATCGACCGTAAAAAAGCATATCTCGAAACTTTTGAATACTTGCATAAACTTGGTCACAGAAAAATCGCAATCAGTTTCAATCCAATCCGTTTGGAGGCTTGGACTGAGTTCAGAAAAAAGCATTCTTTATCTTTCAATTACATAATAAAACCGCCAGCACCAGCCCTTGATACGGACAGCGGATTTAATGATGAAAAAGAATTCATAGATAAAGTTATCAAGTTATATAAAGAGGAGCAAATTACAGCGATAACTTTGAGCAATGATTTTCTTGCAGCCAGGCTTATAGACGCATTGGGCCGGAATGGAATAAAGACCCCCCGGGATATTTCAGTTGTTGGCTTCGATAATCTCAAATTCTCGCCGTACTTCAATGTTCCACTGACTACTGTTGACGTTCCTGTAAGCGATATGGTGAATAAAGTACTTGAGGCAATATTGAACGGAAAAAAACTGCCATCCAGGACTGTTCTCGAAGCAAACTTAATAATACGTTCATCAGCGGGAAAAATATTTACAGATATTAAAAATGGACATATAAAGGAAAACCATAACTAATGGAAAAACAAATGAACCGTTCAGTATTAGGCAATCTTGAGTGGCAGCTTCACAGAAAATTCACGTTAGTGGAGCTCCTGATTGTAATATCTATCATAGCTTTACTTGCCGCTGTTTTGTTACCAGCGCTACAGAAGGCAAAAATGAGCGTGGAAGCCACTTCCTGTGCCAACAACTGCAAGCAAATAGGCGTTGCATTACTGCAATATTCCAATGATTTCAATGAATGGATACTCCCTGCGCGCACTCCATCTTTAAGGCCGAGCGACGGACTCGCGTCAAATCAGGCATGGGTATTCCTCCTTGGAAATTGGGGGCCTTATTCGCCCTGTGATTACGGTCTGAGAATATGCAGTTTAGGCAATAATTATTACAAAAACGCAAAATCCGGTATAGGTAGCGGTACGCTTATAGTATGTCCTTCTCAGAAAATAAGCGGAAAATTCACTTACACAGATTATGCCGTTAATACATGGCTGTTTGGTATTGTGGGCAATAGTACTTATAAACCCCATAAAATAACACAAATCACAAGTCCGTCCATCACTAAGTATGTCTTTGATAATGGCAATACCGGAGAATATGGCATCTCATATATTCTTGAAAGCTCAGGAGATATTAATGTAGATTTCAGACATCTTCAAAAAACTAATGTTTTGTACGCGGACGGACATGTCTATTCCGCCAGATATGCGGATTTAACCTCCCTTGGCACACATAACGGAACTACTGAATTATTACAGGGCTTTATAAGATGACGCCCCAATCAAAGGTTAAGGATAAAGCATAACTTTAAATAAAAACATGAGGACAAAAATGAAGATGATAATGAATGTTGTTTTCGGACTAAGCCTGGCACTGGTCGACATTTGTTTAATTTCAAAGGCGGAATGTGAGGAAAACAAAGCTGTCATAGCCTTATGGCATTTTGACGAGGGAGAAGGTGACATTGCCAAAGACTCAAGCGGTAATAATAACGATCTTCAATTGAAAAGCGTGACTTGGACTGAAGGGGAAAAAGGCAAATGTTTGTCGTTCAGCGCGAAAAAAACCGAAAAGGGATATTACCCATGCGCTGTAGCGCAATCTGTTTCAGACCCAGTGGTTTTTCTAGCAGACCAATTCACTATCAGCACCTGGATAAAGCCGGATTACGAGTCTCCGAAAACCTATGAAATACTCAACTGCGGCAGCGGTGACCGTGGACCAGGTTACCGCTTAGTGCTCTCGTACGGCAAGTTTTCTTTTATTTCCGGAGACGGTAAAAATTGCTGGAGTATCGCTACACTTGGTATGCAGAATGGAGCCATTCCTGATGAGACCCTTGCGAAACAGAAATGGTCTAAAGGCAAGATAGAAAACCGCTGGTATCATATAGCCGTAACTTATAAAGACAGCATATACCGTATCTATGTGGATGGACAGCTAGCCAGCCGAAAACAGGAACGCGCAATAAATCCGAATTCTAAAAGAAAGTATTTCACTCTGGGAGGATATCAAGGAGGGTTTGCGTATCCTTTTAAAGGCTTAATCGACGAAGTCGAGATATTAAGCAGGGCAAAGACAAATGAAGAGATTCTTGCTGAATTGGGTAAAGCAACTGAAGGCGCAATAATAAAAGATAAGGAAATAACGTATGAAGAGCTTTTGTCGCGTTATGCTCATTTAATGGCAAAAGGAAAAGGAGAGAGGGTGGAATACAAAAATGAGAGACTTTATGTTGACGGTAAACCTTTTCTTTTTATCGGGCCTTGGGGATATGTAAAGAGTAAAAATGAATTTGAACTGTGTAAAAAGTATCATCTTACCGGCATTTTAGGTCAAGCACGAGATTTGGACATGGCCCGTGATTATGGATTAATGGTGGCGGTAAGCGCCTTGGAGTCTCCTAAATTAGAAGGCAAGGCATTAGAAGAACATATAGAAAAACTCTCCAAACACCCGGCAAATCTTACTTATTTTTTATCTGATGATTTTCTTGGTCATCTCTCCATGATCAAAAACATAGAACTTATCAGGCGTTTTGATACTTACCGCCCAACATTGGCTGACATTGTAGGTTATGACGCTGACCGCAAAAAGAGCAGTACATTTATTGATCTGCTCGCGCCTTATACATATCCCGCGCCTGCACATACCTATAAATGGTATGCTGATTATCTTGACCACAATCGTGAGATTGTCAACCGTAAATTCAACTGGACCTGCCCACAGGCCGGAACTTACAGTGCTTTTGCCCGGACAGGACAGCCAGTATATTATTTTACCAAATATCCCGGTGCCGCTCAAATGAGATTGCAAACGTACATTGGATTGGCCCATGGGATTAGAGGATTTATGTACTGGCCCGGCAATGAAATCTGGAAGACTAAAAGGAAAATAGCTGAATTGGGCATTCTCTGCTGTGAGATGGAATACGCCGGTGACATAATTGTAGAAGGGGAAATGAGAGAGAATACAGCAGTATCTTGCAGAGATGATATCACAGTGACCAGAATCGATAAGGGCAACGATATTCTGCTCATAGCCAATCAATATAAAGATGGCTATGAAACCTGGGTTCCAGAATGGGACACAGAAGCAGTTGCTCTCAGAATAAAGAACACGCCCCTTGATAACCGCAGAGCATATCTTATCTCGCTTCCTTTGCTGAATGAATTAACGGTTAAACAAGACGCAAAGGATTTAGTTATTACTGCTGAAAAGCTATTCGGCTGTGATTTAATTCTTCTTACATCCGATGAAGCAAAAATAGAAGCTATCAGGAAAAAACAGGCCGTTCTTCTTCCTGAAGTCTCAGACTTTGCTCTTGAATCAGCCAAAGGAACAGAGATTGACGTCGGCAATGTATTGGCTCAATGCATAAACAGACCGCTCGACTGGAACAGCGCGGTAAATGCCTTCAATTGTGGACAGAAAGAATTGCAAAAAGCTCAGGAAGAGTTTAAAAAAGAAAAATATCCGGGAGCATTTTTTTCGGCACGTAAAGCATCAAGCCTGTTCAGAAAAGCAGGGCAGGTAATCGTAGACAAGGCAAAGAGTATTTCAGATTACGCGCCTTTTTACGTAAGAAGAGGACTTTTGATTAATTTCTATGCCCTTCCGCAATATTTTACCGCATTTGACTTTCCTCATGAGAAAACTGGAAAATATAGCTTGAACAGGCCTTGGTGTATCACGTCAGGCGATTCGATTATTCCAGCGAAGATAGCTGATTTATATCCAGATAAAACTGCTGTTTCTTCAAAAAAAGGAGAAGTCGTTACAGCCCTGCATACTGAACCAGGAAAAACTTATCTTCTCAATGTTATTTCCGGGCATCTTATACTTTATGACGGTGAAGATAAACTTAAATCCGGTCAGTCGGATTGTGTCCCCTTACCAAATAATAATATAAATTTTGAATGTTATCTTTTTTCTCCGGAGAAAGAAGAAAAGTGGTATGCCGAATTAGCCGCTGACAGAAAGTGGTACGGATCTGTCAAGGCAGGTCTGATATCGGCAATACCAATTGAGTCTGGCAAGAAACAAAAAGGAAAAGTTTTATCAGCAGAACAACCGACAGAACTTTTTACGTTTCCCTGCAAAAAAAACACTTCATACCGATTTACTTTAGAACAGGACAAAGGAATTTCTCTTGACCTACAGGTCGCGGTGGCAGCTAACCCATCATATATTCTTGCCCAGACAACGGAACGGAAACAGGGAAGCACGCAAGTAATTACAGCTACGGCGCATCATGATGGAAACTTATCCGTTGTAATTCAGAGATATCTCGGTGAAGGATCTTTTAATTTAATGGTGGAAACGCTGCCAACGTCTGTTCCGTTGCAGAAGATAACGTCGGCGTTTAAAGAAACCAAATTTGCTTTCTACGGCAAAAATGGTGCTGACAGTATAGAATGCTTTAAGTCTAAAGGAATTGATGGAGAAGATTTGACGGGAAATTTATCAAAAGCAGATTTAGGCAATATTGATGTGATAATTCTGTTGACAAACGCAGTTAAATATGACGCAGAAAATGACGATGAACTCAAAAAAAACGGCAGTAAATTTCATAAGTATGTTCAAGACGGAGGAAGGCTTTTGGTTTTTCAGCAGAACGGGAAAAAAACATGGCATGATGAATGGCTGGTTTACCCTCTCAAGCTGACAAATGCTCGTACTGACACGGAGCCACATCTTCAAAAAGACACAGGCATTTTAAACGGTCTTGAAGGAAATGATTTCGTCAGCAAAAATAAAGTTATCGGCCTCTACCCGATTGATGCGGCAAGCTCAGATAAACACTGGTCTTACAGCGCGTGGACAGACGCTGACCGCAAATTATCTCTCCTCTCGGAATGCGAGTACGGAAAAGGTAAAGTGGTTTTTACCCAGTTTGCCATATTTGACAGATCTTCAGAGCCTGTTATGCAGGAACTTTTAGACAGGTTGCTCAGACACATTATTAAAAAATAGCCTCACCGTATCCGTATATGCTTAAATGTAAAACCGGCAGAAAATCGTTTTGGCGGAGCATATTTTTTTCAAGCAAAAATGAGTTGAACATTTTGAAATCAGTTTATGTCTTTCTCCTGTTGTAAATTTATGTTTCCAAGTGTATAAGTATAGCAGGTTTCTAATAGAACATACATGGGGGAAATAATGCAACTGGTAATAGAGCATATTAGAGAGCTTTTCTCGGCAACCCGTTATCTCTATTGGTTTCTCGCCCTCATGGGTACATTTATTTTTCTGATACAGATAATAATGACCTTCCTGGGATTTGGAGGAGACTCCGATGTAAATGCCGACGGGCATGTAGATTACGGGGAACATTCCGATGTGGGTTTTGCCGAATTCAGATTTTTCTCTTTCCGTTCCATCATCGCGTTCATGACTTTTTTCGGCTGGGGCGGTGTTCTCTGGGGAAGTTCCGGCTGGGGCGGCTTTATAATAGCTTTCATGTGCGGTCTGGTAATGATGTTTATAACGGCGAGCCTTATTTTCGGACTGCTCCAGCTTCAACAAAGCGGCAATATATCCCCGAAAAATATAACAGGCTGTAGCGGCACGGTGTACTTTACTGTTCCGGCAGGCAGAATAGAAACAGGTAAAGTCACGGTAACAGTAAAAAACTGTACACGTGAAATTACAGCGGTGGCCGATGAGGATTTGCCTACGGGCACTTCAGTTACAGTGGAAAGCCAGATTGACGGGAAAAGATTTTTAGTCAAAAAAATATAAAAAAACAAATTAGGAGAAAAAGATGCCAATAGTAATTGCAGCGTCGGCAATACCGGGTTTGATAGTTATTGTAGTACTTGTACTCTTTGTGCTTTTCGCCACATTTATGGCCTTTGCAAGCAGGTACAAAAAATGCCCGTCAGACCGCATAATGGTCATTTATGGTAAAACTTCCGGACAGCAGGCGGCAAAATGCATTCACGGCGGCGCTAAATTCGTATGGCCGATATGGCAGGATTACGGATATCTTTCCCTCCGTCCCATGCAGATAGAGGTAAACCTCGGAAACGCCCTCTGTAAACAGAATATCCGCATCAACGTGCCTTCCGTTTTCACTGTAGGCGTAAGTACCGATCCGGCTATAATGGGAAATGCCGCGGAAAGGCTTTTCGGGCAAAACCCCGATCAGATTACCGAACTCGCCAAGGATATTATTTTCGGTCAACTGCGCCTGGTAATAGCCTCAATGACCATTGAGGAAATCAACGCTGACCGCGAAACTTTCCTGAAAAGCGTCGAAAACAACGTGGCCGATGAATTAAACAAGGTAGGCCTGCAACTGCTTAACGTCAATATCACCGACATCACTGATGAGAGCGGATACATTGACGCCATAGGCAAGCGCGCCGCCGCCGAAGCTATCAATCAAGCTAAAATAGACGTGGCCGAAGAAGAGAAAAAGGGCGGCATAGGCGAAGCCGAAGCTAAAAAGATGCAGCGCATCTCCGTATCAAAAGCCGAAGCTGACGCACAGTCAGGCGAAGCAAATGCCAGCAGAGACCGCCGTATCGCCGTTAAACAGGCTGAATCCGCGGCAGTCGAAGGTGAAAACATCTCCGGTATCGAAATAGCCAAATCAAACGCGCTGAGAGTTGAACAGGAAGCTGAAGCTTTCCGCAAGTCCGAAGCCGCGAAACGCGTAGCGGACGCTCAGATACAGAGGGCGCAGTTCGAAGCTGAACAGATAGCCCAGGCCGCCAGAGCGGAAATGGAAAAGGAAAAACAGCGCGCTGAAATCATAGTCCCCGCGACAATACATAAACAGCAGGTTGAAATAGAAGCCGAAGCCGAAGCCGAAAAATACCGCCGCGAAGCAAAGGGCGAAGCCGATGCCATATACGCGAAACTAGAAGCCGAAGCCCGCGGTAATTTTGAAATTCTCAGGGCCAAAGGCCAGGGCTTCAATGAAATCATCAAGTCCTGCCTGAACAATACAGACGCCGCCGCCAAGATGCTCCTTATCGAAAAACTCGAAGCCATTGTCAGTATGCAGACCGAAGCCATCAAAAATATCAAAATCGACAAAGTTACCGTATGGGAAGGCGGACACAACGCCGATGGCAAAACTTCCACGGCAAATTTTCTCAGCGGCATGATGCAATCGCTGCCGCCTCTTCATGACGTAGCTAATATGGCCGGAATTGAACTCCCGGGATATCTCGGAAAAGTCAAAAACGAGGAAACAAAAAACGCTTCTGTTTCTCCTGACAAGGGTACTGTTCCGCCATCTCCTAAAAAATAAATCAGTGCAGCAGCATTAAAAAACCCCCGCAACTTGCAAGGTTGACGGGGGTATAAAATTTCATTCATCACTCTTAAACAGGGGCCATCTTTCTGCACTGTTCAAGCACTCTCATCTGACGGAGAACGCTTTCCGGAGTTATATGGAGAGCTTTCTTTTCTTTCAGTGTTTTATAGAGGTCCAGATAAAAACCCACTTCGCCGGGATTCTTATCGTCTTCGGCTTTCCAGCTTCCTTCGATAAATTTAATCTCTTCTCTATTATAACTTCTGTCGGGAGTGGGTTCTTCCTCCACTTTGCGCTTGAGAAGTTTTTTAGGATCGAAATATTTCCACTTGAGTTCGACGGCCGAACCGCTCAGTCCGCCCTGTGTGCCCATCACAATCCATTTACTCTGGGGATAAGGACAGGCGGCGGTAATTTCGACTTCCACAGTGGGGGATTTTTTCCCGTGCAGGATGACTTTTACATGATCATCAGCGTCACCCAGGGTCAGGGCTTTATCTCTGAGACAAAATACCTTCGGCTCCTCCTTGCCGAAGAGCACGAGTGACTGGTCGATGGGATGCGGCCCGGTATTGTTCATGGAACCGCCGCCGAATTTCTTCAATGTCTGCCAGTCCCAACGCCTCGAAAAACCGTGATACGCTATGCGGATATGGACTATTCTGCCGAGAAGACCGGATTTGATGACATCCTGTACTTTCAGAAAATCAATCGCGTATCTCGCGTTCTGGAAGATGGAAAGCAATTTTTTCTTTTTCTTCGCAATCGCTATCATTTTCTGAGCGTCTTTGAGCGAGGTGGCCATTGGCTTTTCGCAGACCACATTTTTCCCGGCGTTAAGGGCTTCCATGCTGCATTTGGCATGGAGCTTATTTGGCATTGCCACGATGACGAGTTCGACTTCCTTATCTTTCAGCAATGCCCCGTATGTTTTGTAAGTCCTGCAGCCAAATCTTTCGTTGGCTTCTTTGAGGCGGGCGGGATTTTTGTCGAAAACCGCCACAATCTGATATTTGTCTTTCAAGGGATCAAGCAGCCTTCCATGTATTCCCCAACCGCTTCTTCCGAGCCCCGCGATACCTACTTTTACTTTTTCCTTAGCCATAAGTTTTATCTACTCCCCTTTTTTTGGTTATTTTTCAACTTCTTCAATATTACCTGACTTAATTGATTTTTCCAGAGCTTCCAAAACCTGTACCGGTTTCAGAATATGTTCATAAGTTTCAGGTTCTTTGCCTGTTCTGAACATCGTTGTAAAAGTTTTAATTCCGTTGAGATATATTTCTTTATCAAAAACCAAGGCCTGACTTACAGGGCCTTTTTCTCCTATGGCGCTTATATGAAAGCCCGGACAGGCTTCCTTAATGAAATTCATAGTTACGATAAGGCCGTTTGAATAAAAAAGCTGTCCGGCGGCGTTCTGTCCGTTTTTGCTTAACAGAACAGATTTCACTTCATAACCGAAAGCCTTCAATACAGCTTCAACCTGATGAATCCCGTAGAAAAATATCCCTCCGTAAGGGCTGTGCATGTCGCAGGGACCATAAGATGCGGCGGAAAGTATTTTGCCCGCTTTGGAGATTTTGCCCATAAAAGCCCTGAAACTTTTCTGATGTGGTATCACGCTGAAAGAAGTAATAGGCGTTTTATTTTCTTTTGCGATCTCAAGGGCTTTTTTGCCTTCGGAAGCCCTGTAACAGAATGGCTTGTCAACGAATACCGGAATGCCTTTTTTCAGGAATGGCAGTATAGCGGGAAGGTGATATTTAGGATGCCTGTGGTCAACAAGAACGGCATCTATTTTCCCGAGCATTTCCCTGGGGTTTTTGACGATATTGGGTATCTGTCCGGCTTTGGCGGCATTTTTGGCGAATTCATCTGTTTCGCCCCATACATATTCAACAGTAAAACCTTTGATTTTCTTATCCACATTCAAGGTTTTGGCTATTGCGGCGGTGTGGCTGTTTTCAGCTCCTATTATTCCGAGTTTCATGGCAGTTCCTTTTTTAACTGGTTTAATATAAGTAAAGCCCTGGGGCATTTCAATATAAAGGGGAATTTAAATACATTTTAAAGTTGCCTATTTGCCCGAAGTCAGCGGGTTTGCGGAATGAAGATAATACTGCAAAGATTATGATTTCATAACGGAGTGATTGACTTGAGCGTTCATGCATATAAAGTATTGCTAAAGTCAATTAAGGAGGGATGAAATGGCCACTGTAACTCTTAAAAACAATCCTGTTGAAATTATCGGAAATCTCCCGGCAGTCGGAACGAAAGCCCCTGATTTTGTTCTCACAAAAACAGACCTTTCGGATCTAACGCTCAAGGATTTTGCCGGTTTGACGCTGATATTGAATATATTTCCAAGTATAGATACTTCAGTCTGCGCGGCCTCGGTTCGCAGATTCAATCTTGAGGCATCAAAGCTTGAGAATTGCAGAATATTGGGAATTTCTCTTGATCTGCCATTCGCTCATAAAAGATTCTGCGAGGCCGAAGGAATAAAAAATGTGATAACTGTTTCAGAACTGCGCGACAGTTATTTCGGAGATAAATACGGCATCAGGATGACAAGCGGCCCGCTCTCCGGGCTTCTGGCAAGATCTGTTGTCATCATTGACTCTAAAGGCAATATCGCCTATACTCAGCTTGTTCCTGAAATAACTCAGGAACCCGATTACGACAAGGCGCTTGCCTTCCTGAAGACTATCGCATGAGAGAACTTTTCAACGAATTGAAACCGCTTTTTTTTGACAGGATAAAGTTTCCATCTTCTCTGAAACTTCTTGTCCTTGCGCCGCACCCGGATGATTTTGACGCCATAGGCGTAACGATGAAATATTTCAGGGACAACGGAAATCAGATTTTTCTGGCCGTCATAAGCGGCGCGGCTTCAGGAGTCGAAGACAGTTTCATGGCGACACATCCCGGAAAAAGCAAAGCGGAAATAAGGGAAGAGGAACAGAAAAGCAGCAGCCTTTTTTTCGGGCTTCCTGAAAAAAATATAAGTTTCCTCCGTCTTTCGGAAGATGCCGAAGGCCATCCCGAAGAAAGTCCCGCCAACATGGAAAAACTGAAAACTCATCTCATGGAAATATCTCCCGATATGGTTTTCATGCCGCACGGCAACGATACAAATCCAGGGCATAACAGAACATACAGTATGTTCAAGAAAATCGCCCCATCGCTGAACAAACCAATTACAGTTTTCCTGAACAGGGACCCTAAAACCATTGAAATGCGGAATGATGTTTTCACTGTTTTCGGCAAAGAGGAAGCCGAATGGAAAGCGGAACTTCTTAGGCTCCACATATCCCAGCACCAGAGAAACCTGAACACCAGAAATCACGGTTTCGACGAGCGTGTCCTGAAAGTCAACAGTGAAATAGCCTTAAAATACCTCAAGCTCCAGAATGCCTACGCCGAAGTTTTTGAGATAGAGCATTTCAATTGAAGCTTATCGATAGTTTCCGTATTTTTTCACCAATGAGATATAATAGTCATAGGCTTCCGGTTCGACGTCATCTCCAATTGATGCCTGGCCTATCACAAGTCCGCCTTCGCGTCCCAGTTCAATCAGCGGCATTACATGGGCTTCAATCTCTTTCTTGTTTCCACGCGGCAAAATATATTTATTGCATACGCCGCCGCAAAAAACTATTTTTCTGCCATATTTTTCTCTCAGTTTGATAAGGTCAAGACCGCAACTTGGCTCAAGGGGGTTAAAGCCTTCAAATCCGGCGTCAATCAATAAGTCCAGCAGAGGGCCGATATTTCCATCGCTGTGGAAAAAGACATGGGCACATCCGGCTTTTCGTAGTGTCGCCAGCATTTTTTTGTAGCGCGGCAGCAGAAATTCCTCAAATATATCAGGACTGAAATTAGGCATTTTGCTGCCCGCCATGTCGTCGCAAACCAGAAGCCCGGTGTCCCATAGATTTCCGCGTTTCAGAGTCTGCAATGCCATCTGTGTCAGATGTTCAGCCATCAGATCGAAGAATTCATTGCAGAAGCTTTTTTCCAGCATCATGTCCATCAACAAATCTTCTTCGCCTCTCACAAATTGTCCGCGGCAATATAATCCTCCGATTTTAGCGAAAACATAAACACCGCGTTTTTTTTCATCTTGGACACCCTCTGGAAAACCTGTATAACGGCTCTCAAGATCGGCTGGTTCCGGGATGATTTTTGTTATATCACTGTGCTCTTTCAAAACACGATCGACCGTTTCAGAGAAATATCCATTTTTGCTGCGTTTGACAATCCGTCCCCATCCGTCATTGACAATATCATACTCGCCCTCGGTTCTTATAATTTTGCCGGACAAGGATGGAAATAATGATTCATTTCCAAGGTGTTCATGGACACAGCGCCCATAATAATCATCGGGATTTGCAGTTGCAGGCAATCCCATATACCGACTCCATTTTGCCGGAAAGTCTCCCCAGAAATTATCCCAGAACGGCAAATAATCCGGACGCTCAAACCGGATCGCTTTCATCACTTGTATTGCCGGAGCATCAGTTATGATAGGTAACTTCTCGATCATATTTTGAAATCCTTTCCCCTTGAAAAACAGATTACAATTCAATCTTTTTATTCGATGAAAAGCATTGAGAACCCAAAAATATGTTTTTCTCCCGGTTTTAATGTCACTCGTTTAAAGAGGGGCTCAAAAGTTGATGCTTTCTGTGTACCTGAATCCCAGAAGATGAGTCCGTAGAGATCTTCTTTTTTCAGAACGTCAAAATCCAATTTTGTCTTAGTCCATGGAGCACAGAATTCAATTTTGCAACTGTCTATAAATCCCATATTGTCAGGAGGAAAAACTTTTTCCAATTCATTATCCTTATCCTTGGAAAAGCGGAAGAGCTTGAAAGAAAAAATTCTTTCGAATTTCTGCTTCATCCCATTCTGAATAACATTCGCAAATCCTGATTTCCCGTTCCTATCTCCCATATAGCTCAGCATATTATGATATCTGAAGGAGAAGGATTTCTCCTTGTCTGAAGAATTCAGTATTTCAGTAGAAACGCTTATTTCATTTCCAGAGGACGGAATCCTGTAAGTTTTTATCATTTTAAGACCAGACAATTCTGTTGACTCGTCGGCAGTTATTTTTTTCCGGACTGTTACAGTCAGCAAATCAGGTTTCAAATCCTGTTTTTCAATGGTATAAGGCGTTGTTATCATATTCGCCGCTTTTTCCGGCCACCAGAACGCGTCTACAGCCATACCCAACTTGTCGTTGGCAGAAACTATTTCGTTTCCGTCAGCATTCCATGAACTTATTCTTCCACCGTGAACAAGGTCGATAAGTATTTTTGAAATTCCCGCCTTTACCGCCATTACGGTATTTCCGTTTCCATCCTTATCAGCATTAAGTGAAATCATATCGGATTTCAAGTTTTTAATAAGCGAAGCATAGTCCTGCTTTTCTGCCGCTTCCTTCTGTTTTGCGTCGGCGAGATATTTATTTTCAAAATCCATTGCCTTTTTTATTTCAGAAATTCTGGAATCCATGAATTTTTTCATATCGTCCGCTTTGATCACAGTTCCGTAACCAACACTTGACGAATATTCTTCCACAATGAAAAATGCAAAACGCAAAGCTCCTATATGCACAATGATACCGTCTTGTAATTCCTTTGCTGACAATTCAACTTTTCCGTTGTCAGAAGCAAATGCGATTTTCAGATCCGGTTGGAGGATGACATATTTTTTATCTCCGTTCAAACCATTGATTGAAAGCTTTACAAATGCCTCGCCTTTCTGCCAGAAATTTCCAAGCGCTATCATCCGGCTCCCGTTGAGTTCGTATTCAACACCCTGCACGAGTACCGGACTATTGTTAAGCATTTTTAATTTTGCTTTGAAATTGCCGCCTTCAGCCCAGTTGCAGGAGGGGAGAGGCGTGAGAGGCGATACTGTGAAGCTGTCAAGGCGTTTTCCTTTAAATACATAGTTCTCGTATTCCGCTATGAGCATATTTGTTTTTGCCATTGCGTTCCAGTATCTGGCATCGTAGCCCTTTGGGAAATAATATGCGAGAGAACCTTCCCAGCCATTAAGGAAAAAAGAAAGCGTATCAAATGCCAAAGCTTCCGGTTCTGTAACCCAGGTGTCACATTGAAAACTATGAGGCATGGCAATAAGTTTAGGCTGTTTTGATTTATCTTTCACTTTCTCAGCAACAAAATCCTTAATGGCTCTCGCCGTTGCAAAAACTCTTATATGGATGCCTGTATTATAAACATAAGGTTTGGAAAAATCATAAAAGATATATGGTCCCCAGGGCTCCAGCACTGGCAGGTCATCTATGAAGTCAACAGGATTGTATTGCTGACAATCTTTGTTTCCATTTTCCGTTAAAAAACTCCATGCTATCTGAGGTACGAAATGGGAATCTGTTCCCGCTTTTCTGCCGATATCATTGATATTTTTCTCCAGCGTTGAGACCAGTCTAGCATGTTGCCAGCTTCTGAACTTTACCCAGATATCACGATACTTCAATATGATATCTTTAGGCCATGCGGCATTGATTTCATTTTCCGACAAAGCAGAATATTTTATAAATTCCTTTTTGCAGTTCTCGCAGAAGCAGCCTTTGAAATTAAACATGTGAGGTTCCCAGTTAGGCATGATTTCAGATGCCCTTTTATTTTTTACCAGCACATCCTCTATCAATTTGAGAATGCTTTCCCTGAAATAAGGGCCCTCATTATAAACTTCAATGGGGCATATTGCCTCATACTTGCCATAGAGTTTTGGTACCGTGCCATCCTGGAAACGGAATTTGGCGTTTTCCGGTTTCGGGTCAATGCCAAGCCTGTAGCCATCGCAAAAGCAGGGTAGCGGATTGTATATTTTAATATTTCTATTGAAAAATTCCTTTGCATTTTCAGGAGTAAAAGAACAGTGAATCGCGTTAAATCCGGCATCCTTGTAAAACGCGGACAATTTGCCGATGTTGTTTCTATCCTGATAATCAAAATCTTTTCCGACTTCAATACCCGTCTCAAAGAGAGATGGGGTTTTTCCGTTTATATACGGAATTATCCTGATATTGAATTCCATGGGATTTGTTTTGTAATCCTTATCTTCATACCAGTATCTGCCTTTACAAATCTTTCCGGTAGGCAAAGATGTCTCCATAAGAATGTAAATGGAATCCCATGTCCCGTATTTATCTCTGAAAAAACTCTGCCTTACCGGCGCTATGTCTATTCTGTATCTGAGATATTTTTTCCCGTTACAACCAAATTCTGTTTTCTCTTTTATCTTCATCGGGGCCTTTGGCTCGAGCGGAATTATTCCTTCGGGAACTTCCAGTATAAGTTCAGGTTTTTCCACCTTCACTTCTTTCTCATTTCTGCACGAAAAGGACAGTATGCCGACTTTTCCTGACGTCATGCAGAATATATTATCCAGAAATGAAAACGGAATGAGCCTGACCGTTACGCCTGACTCCGCCATTCCCTGTTTAAGCTCCAAGTCACTGAACGCCAGTTCGCCGCATCCGTAGAGCTTAAAATATATGAGCAGGCTTTTTGTCCCTTTGGGAGCAATAAACGTGAGATTGTTTCTTTTCCATGAGACTGTTTCGTCAAGAAAAAATTCAAATGTCTTTAAATTCTTTTTATCGGCCTGTAAGCATAACACGGTTATGTCAAGAAAATTCGTGTCGGGAACAGGTAAAAACTTGCCCCTGTAGTTGAAGCTCAACACGTACTTTGTATTTTCACTCTGTTCCCCGATGTCAACATTGCAGGAATAATAATTTGATATCTGCGGATTTTTGCCGCCTCTCAATTTAAACGCCTCTTCCGGAGTCGAAATAAATATTGCTTTTTTACCGTTTTCCTCTATTACTTTTCTTACAGTCAAAGGGTCAATTTGTTTTCTGAGCTCTTCTCTTGTACTGTCGTGTACATGAAATTTAGAATACCAGCCCGCGGGACATAAAGTTTTTTCATCGACTTTGGAGAAATCGCTGTTCGGCAGAAGATTTCCCCCTCTCGTTCCAATATTTTCCTCTATTGTCCTTGATGAAAAATCCACGCTTACGCCGCCGGGGTCAAAAATCCATGTAAGTTTTTCATTGCCGTTTACATCATATACAAAGCAGGCGAACGAACAGATTATTAATGTAAATAAGGAAAACTGGAAACATTTTTTTGATGGATACATAAAACACCTTTTTATTTTGAAATTATTTTCAATTGGAGGCGGAGGTTGTGTTTTCTTCAATTTTGAAATTATCAAAATCGCAGTGGCCTTTAAAGCTGAAAGCCACTCTGACAATAAACTCATTCCCGAGGGTCGGTATATCAAAAGAATATGTTTTCCATTCTTTTTCCGTTAAATCAAATGTACCTAAAATTTTATTATATCCCGCCCACGCTCCGGTTGCTTTTTTATAGATGAAAGCCGTAACGATTATTTCAGGGTTGGAACCTTCATGCTGCCCGCCTTTTGCTGAAAAAGAACATTTATATTGATGTCCCCAAAAAGGATTCTGAGTATAGATTGTGGCGTTTTTCTTCGCTTTTATCTCCAGATATCTTCTGCCGTCTGGGGCTGTATTATTTTCCGCAAACGAGAAAATTCCAGGTGATGAATCCCCGTCAATGGTCCATCCTTTGGCCCAGCGATTGACATCGAACTCAAAGACAAAACCTTTTTTAGAAAGTTTTCCAGCATTTGCCAAAAGCATATCTTCCTCAAAAGAACCATTTATCGCCAGGTTTTGCGCAAAGGCAGAAACTCCTGTGATAAAAATTAATATTCCGCTTAGTTCAAACAGTTTTCTCAATGACATTTTGATCTCTCTTTCTTTGGTGTTTAATATTTAAATTCCTTTTTGATTAAGCTCATACTTCAGCCAGCTGTAAAAGGAATCCGCAATCTGGTAATAACCTTCTTTTGCGGGATGAACACAATTTGCATCCCTTATGATTCTTTTAGGGTTCCGCGCGTTTATCTGTTCTTCTTTTTTAGGGTAATTGTTGATGCAGTCGATATTTAGATAAACAGGCACGATAAAAATTTCCCCTTTTTCCCGCCCTTTGAATTTTTCTATCATTCTTTCCAGTAGTCTATGCTGGTTTTTCCTGTACTGCCACCTTGTCTGTCCGCAATTATAACTCTGGCCGAAACCGTCCTGGGTCGCAACTGGAGGCGGTATTAAAGTAACTGCTATTTTCGTATTGGGCCCAACCTTTCTGAATTCGCCTATGAGAAGATCGGCATACTTGAATATATTGTCTATAGTCGCATCAATATTCATATCCTTTGCGTTGAAACAGTCATTCGTTCCAAGGAAGACTATTATGTAATCAGGAGCCTTTCCATTGTTGTTTTTATCACAATATGCCTTGAAATCCAATTCCTGCTTAGCGCTTTTCATGAATACGAACGGGCTGTTTCCCATCTTGTAAATACACGCTGACGGGTTTTCCACCCATCGCGTGCAGAATTTCGCCCATGTCCATCCGCTGTATCCTTCATGACTTGGCTTTCCTTCTTCAGAAGGTTTGCCGGAGCCTGAATAAGTCCCAATGAACTTTACTTCGGGATTACCTTTCTCTTTAAACATCCTGTACAGTTCTTCAGGATAGATAGACGCATCCGTCAGGCTGTCTCCGATGAGCAGGAGGCTTATCTTTTTTCCCTGTCCAGCATCCTTCTGAGAGACATAAACTGTGGTAGAGGCTTGGGCCAGTAAATGGTTCTCTGCATCAAAAACTTTTATACTAAGGGGAAATTTGCCAACATCCTTATCTTCAGGAAAATAACGCCATCTCTCCCGATCCTGCCTGCCGTGGCTGCAATCAACATCAAAAAGATAATTCCAGGAATTCGGTGCAAGTATTATATTATCAAAATAAATATTGGTTTCAACTCCTGATACTGCATAAACTGCTGGTGGAAGTAACAAATGCACTGTATTTTTTACAGACGCTGTTTCTGATATTTTATCTGCGGAAAAAATTGTGCATTGGAGCATCACCGCTGAAATAAAAAAGCTTATAATACCTGTATAAAGACTCGGCGGAGTGAAATTACTGTCCTGCAAATTTTTCAGGCCTCCGGCTCTAGTTTCAGTTCCATTCATTTTCATTATACTGTTCGTTCCTTCCTGTTTTTTTAATTTTGATTTGCTATAACTTCGATCAGTTATCATTCTGGTTTCCAGAAATCTGATTTCCATGCAGTAGGGTCGTAAGTTTGATCAGGTATTTTATCGTTTTTTCTCCATTCCGTATGGAAATCACAGAAGACTATATTAACTCCTAACGAATGCCTTAATTCCATCTGCGCCGAGCCGGAAGTTGTGTGATAACTTAAATCTGCTGTTTTCGTATCTGAAAGAAGACATGTCGCCGAAGTTTTTTTGAAACGTATTATTTTGCGGCTTGAAAATGAATAGACGCTTTGACTGTAGCCGTATCCATATTCGCTACTAGTGAGCACTGTTGGAATTCTATTCATTGAAGGACATAAAAACCTTGAGCGGATGATTCCGCTACTGTTTTTGTATATTGATCCTATATGCGGAGCCCAGTTAAAGTTTTGATTCAGGTATTCAGAAATAAAGCCACTTGGTACATTGTACCAATAATGCCCAGATGAGTCGTTATATGGCGGGAAATAATCATTATTATCCTGAACATACATGCAGAAAGCCTTCCCTACCTGTCCCAACATATTGGCACAACTTATTCTGCGGGAAAATTCTTTTGCTTTGTTCAGCGATGGAAGAAGCAAGCTTGCCAATATAGTTATTATTGCTATAACTACGAGTAATTCTATAATAGTAAAATGCATTTGGGGAAAATCTTTCATTTTTCTATCCTGATGATAAAAGTTCAGTTTCATAAAAATCCTCTTTTAAAAATTGTTTTCTATCAATGCTACGCCCTACGCAAAGCACAGGAACCTCTTATTACCATTTTCGGTTTCAGGTTTATTTTTGAATTTTCTATAGTCACACTTCTCAATTGTCTGCATGTCAATTCCAAAGAGACGCCGCCAAGTTCTTCAAGTTTGCTGTCAAAAGTTGTGAGGGGGACTTTTACATTGGAATTGGGCAACATGTCCCCTGTTCCGATTATGGATAAATCACTCGGCACTTTCAGTGATTTTTCTTCGGCCGCGCGCATCGCGCCGACCGCAATATGGTCTTCCAACGCAAAAACGGCCGTGGGAATTTTTTTAGCGTTAAGCATTTCTGAAAAAGTGGCGTAACCACCATTCTCGCCCCAGTCGCATGCACGGAAAAAGCCTTCATCGGCCTCAAGTCCCAAATCACTCATGGCCCGCATATACGCGGCATGGCTTATCGCTGTGCTTCTGGCATAATAAGGCCCCGTGAGAACAGATATTTTTCTGTGTCCCAGCGCATGGAAATATTTGATTGCCTCATAGGTCGCGCTGAAACTGTCAACAGTAACGCAGGATATGTCTTCGCCGTAGATGTCATTGTTCACAAGCACGAAAGGAATTTTATGCTGTTTCAGCAGAAAGACCGAGCTCTGCGGCAGTTCTGTCAGGACTATGAGACCGTGAAAGTTTTCAGTCCATAAGAAATTGGGGATGGAATAATTGCTTATACAGAAAGTCTTGAGATTGCATGGCGTCGTTTTTGCTTTCAGAGATATTCCCTTAAGGATTTTTGACATGTACGGATGGTTTATGTCGTCAAAATCGGCAAGCAGAATCCCAATGCCGGGAACAGATGTTTTGTTAATGTTCTTAGTCTTCCGTACTTTTGTTTCCTTTCGCAAATCACTTACTACAGAGCCTTTCCCCTGGACACAGTATATTATGCCGTCATGGGCCAGGTCTGAAACTGCTTTAACGGCAGTGTTGCGGCTGGTGGAAAACATCACGGCAAGCTGGTTGACTGACGGAAGAATATCCCCGGGCTTGTACTTGCCCTGTTTTATCTCCTCCCTTATTACATCTTTTATCTGTTGATATACCGGCGTGCTCATTTCCAGATTTTTTTCCTTCTCTTCTTGCATTTATGGTTAACCATAACTATAATTATACTGTATCCCATATGTTATGTCAAGAAAAAAGGGCAGGAAATTTAAAAATAAAGGCAAAAAAGCATATGTCTTCACTGAAAATTAAAAAGAAGAATTCAAGCATTATCATCAGTTCAAAAGCTTACGAAGTTTCAATAATACCCGAAAAACTGCTTGTGCTTCTACAGAAGGGACCGGAATTTTATTACGGCATGTGCATGCTCAGCGCCGTCGACATGCCAGGGAAAAAAGATAAAGCCGGAAAAATTCCGACGGTAAAAATTAAAAATACAGGCAAGAACAGTATATGTATCGATTTAATCTCAGACTCCAATTTGTGGGAAAGAAAAATACATCACTATGTCTTTAAGGAAAATGAAATTGAATATTTCACTGAGATATGGGGAAAAGGGCAGGTTGAGAGGGCTTATTATTTCAGGGGAAGCATAGGAGAAAACGAGTTTGCTTCAATTCCGGGCTTTACACAGGTATTCAGTCCGCAGGCCAATTTCATAGAAAAGCAGGAGTTTCATGTCAGTGAATACCATTCCATCGGGGCAGGCGATTATAAAGAGGCCCGTGAAAAAATATGGGGGTTCGCGCTTCATGGCGGCCCTCTGTGTTTTGTCTGTCACGAAGGAGAAAAGGGACCTTTTCTCTCGGCAGGCATTCTCGCCAAACCCGGCGAATATAACTTCAACGCCTTCGAAATTAATTACCTGAGTGAAAAAGACAGAGAAAAAATTCATGACAGCATAATAGGAACTGAAGCTTTTTCTTTGTCCTATGACGGTCATTTGAAAATTGACGGGAAATGGGAATCCCCGAAGCTGCTCCTGAGCTTTGCAGCCACCAAAAAAAGCGCCCTGAAACAATATCTGCACAGGCTTGAAAGATATGGAGGAACTATAAAACGTGAACTTCCGTATCCGGAATGGGCTTTTGAACCGGTTTTCTGTACGTGGCATGAACAGGTCGCGCTTGGAATGAAAAAAAATCAGCGTTCCAACATAGGCTTTCAGAACGCTGAAAGCAGTGATGATTTTTTCGAGAAGCTCACGCAGAAAAACTGTCTGAAATGGCTTTCACTGCTGGAAAAAAATAAGATTTTCCCCGGAACGATAATCCTCGATGCTAAATGGCAGAAGAACGTAGGCGATCCGGTCGCGGACGAAAAAAAGTTTCCTGACCTGCGCTCCTTTGTAGATGAATGCCATGCAAGAAAAATAAGAGTAATACTTTGGCATAACGGCTGGGACAGAAGCGGTGTACCCGATGATGAATGCTGTTTCCTGGATGGCAAAGCATTTAAAGTCGATCCCGCAAATCCCGCGTATCGTGACCGGGTAAAGAAATACATGGAAAGACTTCTCTCTGACAAAAAAGGATCTTATAATGCTGACGGTCTGAAAGTTGACGGCATGACCGAATCTCCAGTAGGCGCAGGTCTGAAAAACTATGGTTCACAGTATGGTTTCGAATATGCCAGAACTCTTCTTGAACTCTTATACAAAGAGGCAAAAGCAGTCAAAGCGGATTCCGCGATCGGCCAATACACGGCGTTTCCATACTTTGGCGACCTTTGTGATTTTGCCAGGACAGGCGATCTTTATTCGGTGAAAGGCGATCCGAATTCCGCCAACAGATTCAGGGCAATGCTTCAGGAGCTTGTAATGCCCGGAGCTCCAATAGACACCGATGGCGCCCTGAGATTCAACTATGTCCTGCCCGATAAGGACGTTTTGGCTGTACAGGAAGAAATCGGGGCCCCATGTCTTTATCAGGCTGAATATTTAATCCGCAGAAGAAATTTTTGTCCTCCTGATATTCAGGTAATGGATAAAGAAAAATATAAAATGATTTTTGAATCCTGGAAACGTTACAGAAAAAATTTGAGAGCGGGCAGTTAATTCATTAATCAATATCGCATATTCAGTTGATTGTTTCACACATATATTTTAAGCTTAAATAGCTTTGAACGAATGAAAGTTTATATTAAAATAATACATTAAGCGTTTTGGAGACTTGAATGAGCGGAACTAAAAAAGAAAACGGTTTTTTACGCGCCGGAACGGCGAAAAGCGATATTTCCACCAGTGAAAAAGGCGTTATTGTCAACGATCCCTTATATGCGAAAGCACTCGTTTTGGATGATGGAAAAACAAAGGCAGTCATCATCTCTATGGACGCTGTCGCCATTGGAGGAATATGCGAAATAGGGGATGACTTTCTGCCGAAGCTCCGGGAAAAAATCGAAAAGGAATTGAAAATACCCGCTCAGAATGTTCTGGTCAATGCCTCTCATACTCACACTGTGGAACCGATGCTGTGCAAGGCTTCCGAGCAGTTGAAAAGGACTTTTGACGCCGTCAAACTCGCCGCGAAAAATATGGAAGAGGTGAAAATCGGCGCAGGTTCCGGCTACGAAGACAGGATAATGATAAACCGTACCCTCCGCCTGAAAAACGGCAAAGGCTGGACAATACGCCAAAGCAACCCATGCCCTCCTGATGAGGAAGTTGAATCTATAGGGACGATTGACCCGGAGATAGGCATAATCCGCATAGACCGCATGGACGGGCATCCGCTTGCGGTGCTTTATAACTTTGCCTGTCACCCTTTAATCGGTGTTCCCGGCGGAACCGTCACGGCTAATTATCCCGGATTTGCTTCAAAGGTAATTGAAGAGACATTGGGAAACGGAAGTATGGCGTTCTTTCTGCAAGGTGCCGGAGGAGACGTTACGGAAGTACTTTATAAGGATGTCAACCGCTCCAGGGATTCCGGGCCCGTCGGAATGATGCTTGGATTCAGCACCCTTAAAGCTTTAAAAGGCATAAAGACGCAAAACGCTGAGATAAATGTCATTTCCGAAACTGTGGAATTTCCGAGAAGAACCGATATTCCCAAAAAGATTGAAGCGCTTTTGAAAGAGCAGAGCGAGCTCCTGAAATCACTGAGATTCACAAGCCTGAATATCAAAAACTTTATTCCATTATATATCAAATACGCATTGAATCCCGATTATCCTTCAGATTATTCCTATAGATATCTGCATGCTGAAAAAATCAAAGATAAGGGCCTTGCAGACCTTGACGCCGTAAACAGGGCGAATATGGAAAAATATCTCAAAAATATTCAGGCCATGGAAAAACTAACAAGAATAGAAGACGATATCGCTACTCTGAAAAGGCATCAGGCCATCAATGACGAAGCCGGAACTCCGACGATAAAAGCGGAAATCATGGGATTCAGAATCGGCGACTGCGTCCTGATAACCGCTCCGGTGGAAGCGCTGGTCGAGGTCGGTTTGAGAATAAAAAAAGCGTCCCCGTTTAAACATACCTTTATGGCGGCTTTTTCAAACGGCTATATGCATTACGGACCGCTTGCGGAGGATTATGGCGATGGAGGCTATGAAGTTACTGAGTGTTTTCTCGCGCCGGAATGGCATAAAGTTTATGAGAAAAAAGCTATCGGAATAATAACCGCGCTGAAAAAGTCAGGCGCGGTTTAAATAAAAACATAAAGAGTGAAGGAATTATGAAACAGATCAGGATCGGTGTCGTGGGAGTTCGCGGAAGAGGCGCTATGGCTAAAAACCTGCATGACGAAAACGGCAGGTCTGTAGTAATAGCCGGGACAGACGTAAACAAGGAAGCCCTTGAACAGTTTAAGTCTGACGTCAATCCCAAGGCTTTCGTAACACAGAAATATGACGAAATGCTCAAGATGGATGAGATTGACGCCGTAATGGTGGCAAGTCCCGATTTCACCCATGAAGAATATGTATTGAAAGCGTTCAATGCCGGGAAACATGTTTTCTGCGAAAAACCGATGGCGATAACGACCGAAGGCTGCGACAAGATGCTTAAAGCATGGCAGGAGAGCGGAAAGAAATTCATGATCGGTTTCAACATGCGTTACATGAATATATTCAGGGTCATGAAGGACATTGTGGACGCGGGTACAATTGGTGAAATAAAGGCGGTCTGGGTAAGGCATTTCGTCGGTCACGGCGGCAGATGGTATTATCACGACTGGCATGCGAACAGCAAATATTCCACCGGCCTTCT
>Ga0209417_1002381_pt1 | contig 29198 bp, 13 predicted proteins | sample RifGroF2_FD_184002 | JGI IMG/M metagenome (GOLD analysis project Ga0209417, IMG submission 184002) | Groundwater microbial communities from Rifle, Colorado, USA - Groundwater F2 (SPAdes) (version 2) | ecosystem: Environmental > Aquatic > Deep subsurface > Groundwater | place: Rifle, Colorado... | reverse complement strand
CACACAAACGTATGGATTGTACGTTGATGAACAAGGCCGTTTGACTGGGAAAATTACTACGACTGCACAACCGATCGATCATCACATTATTCAAGTATATGCGGCTAATCAGCAATATGGTGCATCAATTAATTCTTATGCCACATACACATTAACCATCAACGCACCACAAAAACCAATAGTCACCACGCATGATGCGACTACTACGCCTTCAGTGTTTCAAGCAGGAAAATCAATCGCCCCTGCTTATGTCATGGCTGATATTCAAGAAGCCAATCCGAGCGGCAGTTTATCCGATCAATTAGCCACAACGCTTCGCTTAGACGGACAATCTCTCTCTGTTTGGGATAATAATAACCCTTACGGATTAATTGCCTCAGTGATTCAAGCATCAAAACAACAAGCAGCGCTCGAATTAACGTCAGTTGGAAATTTAACCACACCCACGTTCTCGACCACATCCATTCGCATCACAGGTATTACGAATTCTTATAATCAATCCGCTGACGCGCAAACATTCCAGTTCAATATTGCTGGGGCCCCGACATTAAAAACAGAAGATTTAGGCGGCGAAAGTATTGCTTACCATCCAAACGATGCATTCAACACAGTATCCGATCTCGCTGCTTATTTTAATAATCCCACCGGTAGCGGCACGATCACTCATTTTATTTTAAAAGAAAATGGCGTTTCGGATGTCGAAGAAAAATATGGATTGTCTATCGTCGATGGCAACTTAACCGGCACCATTAAGCCAGATGCCCCAATCGGCAACGTTGCAATCGAAATATCTGCGCTGAATGCGATCGGAACATCCAGTACACCCGCTATTTATCATCTCAACATCACCGAAGCGCTTTCGCCCAACATCATCACGATTCCTACTCCTTCACAAACTTTTATTGCAGGACACTCTGTAGCGCCTATTGCGATCGCAACACTACAAGCCGGCGAAGGCACTTTGTCATTCGATAATTTACAAATCAATGGCATACCTTATGCGAACTTTAGCGAGCATGGATTACACGCGATCATCGACGAAACTAATACTAAATTATTGTTAGAAAGCAATGCGCTGACCGATGCAACGTTATCGCCTGAAATATTATCGATTACCGGTTTAAAAAACAGTTATGGGTTAACACAAACAGGCCCTGCACGCTTCACATTAAACATCGCAGGATTTCCGACTGTTAAAAATAATCTCGGCGCCGGTAGTTTTAAGCAGGGTGAAGAATTTACAACGATTACGAATCTTGCTACTTATTTTAATAATCCAACTGACAGCGGAGCACTATCTAATTTCAGATTAGAAGCACCCTCATCACTCAATCTTTCGATCGACGATAACGGCAATTTAATTGGTGCGATTCCACACGATGCGCCTGTCGGCACAACCACATTGAAGATCTACACATCGAATACGCTTGGCGAATCGAACACACCCACGACTTATACGTTAACGGCTTTACCGACAAATGCTCCTCTGGTTACGATGCATCAAAATGATTATTTTACGCAGGGTAATGCGATCAACTATACACTCGCCACGATCACTGCTGGCGATGGCGAACTGCAAAAGAACACGCTATTGATCAATGGCGTGCCGGCCGATCAATGGAATGACACCACGCATGGTGTACATACCGAAATCGTTTATGACAATAATGATCATCCGACGACTGCAACGATTACCTTAAAAAATAATGATGCGGGTACACAACCTACTTTTGCTGATGACAACACAACACTCACGATCAGCGATGTTAAAAATACCTATGGAAAAACTCAAATGGTGATGCAATCATTTACACTCGCGATTGCAGCACCGCCCAGCGTAAATGCGCTCTATCAAAATTTAGGGGGTGAAAATATTTCTTATCAACAAGGTCAAGTTTTTAAGCCCATCAATGTCTTGATGAGCGGGTCCAATAATCGCTTTAAAAATCCGACAAAAAGCGGCTCGATTAAAACAGATCCTGCCTCATTTAAATTATCGATTGCTGATAATCCAGCTATCGATGTGAGCGCTGTGTACGGGTTGTCTGTCGATTCACAAGGCAATTTGCAAGGCACCATTTCACCGACTGCGCCGACAACGCAACCAGGACAACCGGTCATCCTCCAGGTACACGTGAGCAATGATATTGGCACATCAAGCACGTATGCGATTTACTCGTTAAATATTCAATCAACCGCCACACCCACTGTTCAAGTCACGCCGGCGATGACACCTTTCACGCAAGGACAAAGCGGCATTAATGAAGCGGTCGCGACGATCAAAGCGAATGATGGCGAATTGGTTAAAAACTCCATTCATCTGTCAACTTCTCCTTCAATAAGCTGGGAAACAACGTATGGATTATCAACAACGATTGTTTACGACAACGACATACATCCCACAACAGCCACTATACATTTACGATCAAATCAATTATCTGCTGCGACGATGTTGCCTGAAACATTAACGATGAGCGGCGTGCAAAATACGCTTGGAAAAATACAATCCGCTTCATCATCGTATACGCTTCACATCACAGGCGCACCCTTTGTTAAACCTGCTGTATCTGATTTGGGCGGAACCGATACGGTATATCGACCCGGACAATCTTTTTCACCACCCATACCGATTGGTCCGCTCGCTGATCGATTCAATAATCCAATCCCAGATGCGAGCGGTAACATTTCGAGCTTTGTTTTAAGCGAAAATGGCATTCAAGATGTCGAAAGCAAATTCGGTTTATCCGTTGATGGTCAGGGCTATTTGACTGGCACCATTAAAAATATTGCACCGATTGGCGTCGTCGATATTCACATACAAGCCAGAAATGCGGTCGGCTTATCACCTAATTTTGCTGTCTATCATTTACAAATTCGCGATGCTATAGCACCGACAATTTTATTGCACGAGATTGATCATTTTACAACGGGACAAACACTGAATTATGCAGCTGCTTCCATTGCGTCCGGTGATGGATCACTCGATCCTAATGCCACCATTCAAATTAATGGCGAATCACTGACGCAATGGAATAACGATAATCCTTATCACATCACAGCATCGATACTGTGGGGACAAGTAGCCAATATCGATCAAATAAAGCGGCTATTTCCCCATCTTTTCTTAACACCTGCAAATGGATATACGATCGCCACACTGCAGCTCACCAGTAATAATTTATCAACGTCGACATTATCTGAAGTTAGCCTAACAATCAGCGGATTTAAAAACACGTATGGCGATTTAGCAGCGCCGCAAACATTTCTATTAAAAATCGCTGGCCCGCCGCAAGTAAACGCCTCTGCTGATTTGGGAGGCGGCGACGTCACGTATTTACCGACGGATGCGGTAATACCAGTTAACGTCAGCTCACATTTTGATAATCCGATACCCGCCATCAGTGGACCGATCAGTCGTTACATTTTAAAAGACGCTACCGATCCATCAGTCGATGTCACACAAGCCTATGGTTTATATATCAATGCCTCAGGCCAATTAACTGGACAAATTACTGCAAATTTACAACCGATGACGAATCGACTCATTCATGTCTTTGCGATAAATAATCAAGGCATCTCAACAACGTATGCGACCTATCATTTAAATATTGGGGCACCACAGTTGCCTTCCATTGTCAATCATGATGCCACAGCAACACCGCCTCATTTCATTGTCGGCCAACCGGTTACAAATTATATCGCCGCGGATATTTACGCCAATAACGGCATATTATTGGATGTATCGACTACACTCAAATTAAGCGGATTATCGATCGCCAATTGGAATGCAACAAATCCTGATGGTCTCATTGCTTCGATAAAAAATATCACGAATCAACACGCGCAAATTTTATTAAACTCGAATGGCCCGCTTACTACACCGACCTATTCAACCTCGCCTGGACAAATCAATCTCATGGGGATTCAAAATTCTTATCAACAAATAGCTGCCTCTCGCGTATTTAATTTTTATATTGCTGCGCCGCCATCAGTAAAATCTGCCTTGAGCAATTTGGGTGGTGAAAGCACTTATTATCACACCACAGACACGTTTATACCGATTCAACATTTAACAACCTATTTCGATAATCCAACCGGCAGTGGTGCAATTAAACCGGCATTACATGTAACGGATTTGGATGCACCTTCGGTTGACGTTAAAACAACCTATGGTCTTTCAGCAGAGAATGAAACGCTCGAGGGAACCATTCCAGGCAATGCGCCATTCATCGATCATCATCGATTACAAATCTGCGCCGAAAATACCATCGGTATTTCGACCCAATGTGCAATTTATCATCTCACGATTAATAGCGCGAAAAATCCCAACATCATTATTCAACCGATCGATCCGCTGACTGTCGGGTCAACGCTCCCCTCAATAACCATTGCGACAGTTCACGCAGGAGAAGGTACGCTCGATGTAAGCAGTCTGCAAATTAATGGTGAATCGCTCGACGCATGGAATCAACAGAAACCACATGGATTAACGTTAACGTATACACCCAATACGGATCAAACCACGGCCTCGTTGACTTTATCGGCCAATCTTATTTCTCAACCAACCTATACGCAGCCCGACACATTCACCATCACAGGCATCAAAAATAGTTATGGCGAATCACAAAGCGATGCCGCGCATTTTGTGCTAAACGTCGCTGATATTCCAACAGTTGATCCCGCACAATCTAGTTTGGGCTCGGCCACATTAAAGCAAGGACAAGCATTAACAACAATTACTGGATTAAATACGCATTTTAAAAATCCCACCGCTAGCGGCGAAATCGACCAATTTGACTTTAGCGCTGACACAAAACTCTTAGCAAACACTTATCATTTAATGCTCGATGCGAGCGGTAATTTGTTCGGACAAATACCACTTAATGCCCCACCCACGACAGGCATTACCTTCAAAATCGTTGCACATAATACGCTCGGTTGGTCAAAAACGTTTGCAACATATCAACTATCGGTAGAAGCCATCGGAATGCCTGGCGAAACACCACTCAGTCCAGCTATTTTTTCTCGCGGGCAACAAAGCAGTATTGGCATTGCAACGATTCAATCAACTGACAGTCCGCTGATCCTCGATTCAATCAAAATGAATGGCATCCCTATATCGCAGTGGACAAAATATCATTTAACGGCAACGTTACAAGCAAATGACGTTAAAACGCCAACAACTGTTACGGTTGTGATGAATGGCATACCAACCTCATCGACATTACAACCAGAAAATATCACATTCACCGGCGCCACGAATGTCGCTGGCAAAATGCAAACAACACCGCTCGTCATACCGCTGATCATTCAAGGGGCACCTATCGTCAATGTCGCTACTGCTGATTTAGGTGGCGAAGATATCACCTATTTACCAGGTCAATCATTTCATACAGTCAGCCGCCTCATCGATCATTTTAACAATCCCCTTCAAAGCGGCGATATTCATGTCGATCAATTTCAAGTCACCGAACCGGCAGTGAGCACTGATCCAAACTATGTAAAAAACATCTATGGCATTGATGCGGATAATAATGGTAATTTAACTGGCACTATCAAAACCGATGCGCCAACAACATCACGATCTCATTTATTTATCGTGCAAGCAAAAAATGATATCGGCTATTCCGACCCCGCCGAATCTGCACATTATCATTTCAACATTCGCGCAGTTAATACACCCAATATTACGATCAATCAAAATGATCATTTCGATAACGGAGAAACGGTTCAATACAATATTGCCGATATTCGCGCGAATGATGGTATATTAGCGCATACCGATCAAATAACAATTAACGGAACAAAGCTCAGCGAATGGCAAGCCCATGGACTACACGCGACTTTTATTGCCGATGATCCCGCTAATCCAACAACAGGATACTTGCAACTGACAGGCATCACAACGTCGTCGACACTCATCACAGAACCACTCACCATTCACGGCATTCAAAATTCGTTGGGTGCATCCACAGCAGATGTCGCGTTTCAATTAAACGTTTCTGGAAAAGCTTATGTTGATTCATCGAAACAGCAAATCGGCAGCACGACATTACATCGTGGCGATCTGATCACACCCATCACATTAAATCCAACAACGCTTTTCAACAATCCAACAAAAAGCGGCGCGATTACGCAATTAAAATTATCAGCCAATCAAATCACTGATGTATCGAACACCTATGGTTTAACCTTAACGCCCAATAGTTCTTTAGGCACTTACACGCTAGGCGGAACGATCAGTACAATCGCCCCGCTCGATCCTACGCCGAAAAATATTTTCATCTGCGCGGTCAATCAAGAAGGAGAATCTGCTGCGCCCAATGATTGCGCGATTTATCAATTAGCCGTCACTGACGTCAACAAACCGACCATTCAAATGCAATCGTTAACGCCCGATTATTTCGCGGAAGGAAAACCCTTGCCTGCAACAAAAATCGCTATTTTACAAACAATAGATGGCACCTTAGATACGAGCGGAATAACGATCAATGGATTGTCGCTTGACCAATGGAATCAACATAATGCGCATCAATTAAGCGCAACCATTCCCGCATCCGAAGGCACAGCGCAAGAAAAATATTTATATTTAAGTTCGTCGCAAGGATTAACGAATCCAACTGTTGCTGCAGAAACACTTTCCATCGCTGGATTAAAAAACAATTACGGTGAAACGGCTGATTCGCAAATTTTCACCTTACAAATTGCTGGCGCGCCTTTCATCGACACAGGCAAAGCCAATCTTGGCTCGAGCGCATTACATCCCAACGATGCATTTATCGGCAATGCGGCGACCAGTGATTTAGCGGCGAACTTTTTCAATCCTGTTGAGAGCGGCAATTTAACCTTTTATTTACGCATTAACAAACAAGGCTCTAGTGTGGATTTATCGCCGAACTTTGGATTATCAATTCAAAAAAGTGAAGGCAAATATCAGCTAGTCGGCGCGATTGCCTCCACTGTTTCCGCAGGCATTTATAATGTGTGGATTACGGCAAGCAACTCACAAGGCACCTCAGCCGACGCGGCGATTTATATTTTAACCGTCTCTGATTCACGAAATCCGAGCATTCAAACGTATGCACACAACTTTACTTATCCGCAAACTGAAACAATCAACATCGCTGACATTCAAGCCAATGATGGCACGTTGCAACAAACAATCGCTGTCAATGGTGTGACGAAACCTGATATGGATATCGACGTCGGGGAAAATTTAAACGCACAAATTCATTATATATCATCAACACATGCAACGATTACCATTGCTGGTACGCCAAGCGAACCCAGTTATACGCCAATTAACGTTATTATTTCCGGTATCAAAAATAGTTACAACAAAACAGCTGATGATACGACATGGCTATTAAACATAGCCGGTGCACCACAACCCATTCTCAATCCACCTGCACAAACCATTTATCCCGGCGAAATGCTATCATTCAACAAAGCGCTCTATTTTAGTAATCCTACGCAAAGTGGCGATTTATCTTTCAATACGATCTCAACGGATGATGGCATTATCGTTCAAAATAATCCGAATAATGCAGCACAATTTACCGTCACAGTGCCCGCCTCGATACCGTCCAGCACGAAAACCATTACCTTAGCCGCAGTCAACCATATTCATTCGCAAACACCTGCAACCAATACATTAAACTTAACTATTCCCATCGCACTTTCAATAACGCCCATTGACTTATCGAAAGATTTACAAGTCGGCCAAACGCCAACCTCTGATAATCATTCAATCGCGAAAATTGAAACGCACAGCGGCACGCTGGATCTTTCACAAGCGGTAATCAGCGGTGTCTATTATGGGTCACATCCCGTCTTAACGCTCGACGCACAAGATCCTACCCATATCGCGTATGTCATTCTGACACAAGCGCCGAATATACCTGCATTTTCTGCTGGATCGCTCACCGTATCGCATGTTCGAAACAGCAGCGGTGTATCGATTAGCGGCCAGACAGGTACCTTTAAAGTCACTGGGCCACCACTCATTACCACCGATCAACAACGCAATTTAGGCGCTGGCACATTTGCGCCCGATGATGCGTTCACGCCAGTTATGAATCTGGATCAACACTTTACATTACCGATTGATGCAAGCGTTCCAGTTTTTAGCCATGATAATTTAAGTTTTGTTGATACGCAGGGCCATGTTATTTCTGGAAACCCTTATGGATTAACGCTTCAAAATAACCAACTGGTTGGAACGATTTCAAGTACGGCGCCGCTCGGCACCGTGACGGTTCGTGTCAGCGCGTCGAACAATCAAGGTATTTCGACGATTTATCCAAACAATCAGGCCTTCGCGCTGTATACGCTGACGATCGGGAATAAACCCCTTGTTACCGCTTCGGCTGCTCAAACATTCACGATCGACGAGCCGATGAGTGATATCGAGATCGCGAAAATTTCAGCGGGAAGCGGAACGCTTGATTGCGATTCGATCAAAGTCTCGACGCCTTCGATTGCAGGATTAACTTCTTCTGTTAAAAATTGCACGGCTGATTCTGCCTCGATCGTTTTAAATGGAACGCCAACCGCTACAACAACCGCACCACAAACGCTTGAGATTTCAGCCAGCAATTCTCTTGGACTTTCAATCATGAATGCACCGTCAGGATCGTTCGAAGTTCATAATCCCGCCGCACCTTCAATCACAGCAAGCACTAAGTCGCACACTTTCGCAACTGATGAAACCGATTTAGTCCAAATCGCAACGGTTCAAGGCGTGTTCGATGATCCACAAAACGAAATAAAAACAATCGGTGATTTACACGGATTGACAATTTCTGTTACTCCGCTCGCCAATGCCACTTCGATTTATGTCGTTACCTTATCTGGAACACCCACCACACCAACTGATCCAACTGGTGAAATACTGACAATCAGTGCGAAAGATAAATATCAACAGCCAGCAGCAGATGCAAATTGGCAGTTAATCGTTGCCAATCGACCTACTGTCACGCCGATAGATTTACATCTAACCGCTGGCGTGTCGATTGCTGATCAAACGATTGCTACCATCGACGGTCAAGGATTTTCCCTCGATCATACGCTCGCCTTAAATCCCACTGATTTGCACGGGCTGATAAGTCAAATTAATTACGACGACGAACAACATTTAGCGACCATCACGATTTCTGGAACACCGACTTCGTTTAAAGCAACGCCGTTAGTGATATCTAAAATCTCTACAAATGCCGGTCAAATTACAGCGCCTGATGCGTCTTCCGGTAATATCGACGCTGCACCTGATATTCAAATGAAAGATACGCATACTTTCATCGTGCATGAAGAAAATCCATCGTATACGATCGCTTCAGTCACAGGCTCTTTCGCTGATCCGCAAAAACAAATCACATTATCAGGTGATTTACATGGTTTACTCTCTACCATTCAGCAAACTACAGCGAATCATTACGACGTCATCCTTTCTGGCACACCGATTTCAATAACTGCCGGTGATAACATCACCCTCACCGTCAAAGATGATGACGCTCAAACACAAACGCAAAATTGGATAGTTAAAACTGGTAGCCGCCCCATAGTGCAAACAATCGCAACACCCCCTGTTTTCATCATTGGCGAAGCGATTTCCGCCGACACAAAACTGGGAACAACCTGTGCTGGCGATACAACCGATACAGCCGCGACATTCAAAACATTACCGACAATTCAGGATGCTCAAATCACGGGCGTCTCTTTATCATTAAAACAAGCAACCAGTAATCCCGAATGCAAAGACATTGTCGCTAATGGAACTCCCACTGCAGCAACCGATCCTTCAAGCGATCAAATCGCGATCAAAGATGGTATCAATAATGATGGCATTGGATTTAATCCCAATCCACAATACGTTTCCTATCAAGTCATCGCCAAATCAATTCCAACGCCTGTGGCTCAAACGCCAGGACCGATTAATGTTTACCAAGGAACCAATTCTGCCTTACTCGATAAAAATGCATATTTCGACACTAACAACGGCGGACCGATGACATTCACATTAGAAGATGGCCCAGCAAATATTACCTTAGTTAACAATAATGAATCTCAATTCAGCGTTCAATTACCAACCGATAAAGTCATTTCACAGGGCAGTTACACGTTAACCATCAGCGCGAAAAATAATGTCGGGAAAAGTGCGCAAAATACATCTGTGACAATGAATGTAGAAGCAACCACGTTTACGTGTCCGGATCCGAGTACAATTGTTTCATCAAGTGGTATGCTCAAATCATCAATGGACATTCCTGATAGTGCGGGGAACGTTCATCATTTTATTTCTTCTTATCAGCCATTTCAGGTAGATCCGAATACAACATCTTTTGCTTATGCTCTAATTACTGATCCAGGTGTTTCATGGTCAAGTATTAACTGTGTTTACAATGTTTCTTCTCAAGGATGGTCAACCCATGCTTCATACGAAAATTACGACAATAATTTACTTTCCACTTTTGCTATCGGACAAAAATCAGGGGGCGTTATACAATGCACTAGCAATTTACAGAATTGCGCTATTTATTTATATGGAAGATAGCGCTTTCTTAATTTTCCCTTAAGAAAAACATACTATAATGTGTAAAAAAATGTCCGCCAGATAAAAATGTTGTCGTAAATAAAATATAAAATGGAGAAAATCTTATGCCTAAATGGGGTTGGTCAACCGTTGCAAAAACCTTTGACTGGGGAAGGCGCGTTTGTTTTTTTGGAACAGGCGTTGCCGCTGCAGCTCAAATCGTTGTTCATGAGGAATACAAAGCACAAGACACTCTTGCTGCAAGTCAAGTTGTTTTAAATCAGCATCAAGCGCACTCAGAGCAATTACAAAGTTTACAAAATTATTTGCAACAACAAGCAGCGCAATCTCCATTTCAAAATTCTGTACAAACTCAGAAAGCGATGGAATGTCCATATCCGATGCCTGACCCTCTGCAAGTAACATTTAATGCTAGTTTTGCCGGAGCAAAAGACGCTTTAACAGCAGCGGACGCCGCACAAAGAGTCACTCAAAACATTGGTTGCCAACCAACCCCTCCTTCCGCCGCTTCTTCAATAAATTATGCAGCAGTAGCATTAACTTCTTTGGGGTTACTAAGTCGTTTTTTTCCACACTATACTACGCTTGCCTTGAGTGCTGCCACTATCGTTTGTTATTCGGGATCCAGTATAGCCAGCGGAGTGGCTCTCGCCCGACACCACGCCGAATACAACATGCCGAATGGTAAATCGTGGAATGAAATAGGACCAGTAAAACGTGCTGAACTTCTTGCGACAACCTTTTTGGGATTAAGAAATATAATGGGAAACGCTGTCAGTCCACTTCGCTTCATGCCTCTCATCGACACTGTATGCGCCGGATGGGCTGGTGTGAACACTGCTATTCAAATGATGCCATCATCTGCTCCTGCAGCCATTCCATCTGATTGTCCTTCGATCATGGATACCGTTTGCGTACCTTGTGAAAGTGCTAGCAATATTTTTTTTGGCACACTCAATGCTGCAAAAAACACCTCAGTCACAACACCGCCATGCATAAATGAACTAAATGCTGCCCCTGGTGCTGCCGTTGCATTTTTTACTGCGAAAGATGCGGCATTTCAAGCAGGGGCTTGTCCAACGACGCTCGTCCCACCTCCTTCACCAACCTCATTTCAGTGGATGTGGAAAACAGTCACGGGTTTAGTCACCACTCCCACTATGCCTTTTGTCGCCTCAGCTGCTCTTCATAGTGTATTGCCAAACGCTGGTTCGACTGCAAGTTCAGCCAGCGAGCCTGGAAGCCATTCCGACGTTGATGCTCCACTGTTAAATCCCGCGCGCGCACCCAGTACTGGCTCGAGGGTTTGATAAAAAACCAGCATGATTTGTATTGAAGATAGCCAAACCCCATGCATTGTGCCATGAAGCTACAACCACGCCTCTCAATGCTCAAATCCAATTTTTTACCGCATCTGTTTGAGCGCTTCTTTAATCAAATTTTCGGTCGATAAATTTTGATGCGTCAATTTATGAATTGCGCGGCTCGCATCTTGCGGTTTATAGCCGAGCGATATTAAGGCACTGATGGCATCTTTGGCAGGATCACGCGATCCCATCGTTGCGTCGCCGGTAATCGCATCAACAGAAACGGCGCCACTACTCGTCGTCCAATCAGATAAACGATCTTTCATTTCGACAATTAAGCGTTCGGCCGTTTTTCGACCAATCCCGGGAATGGATAATAAATACGACACTTCTTGTTGTTGAATAGCGACAATAAATGATTGCGGATCCATGCTCGATAAAATCGCCAGCGCTGTTTTCGCTCCAACACCTGATACTTTAATCAACTCGCGAAATAAGGTACGTTCTGCTTTTTGATGAAACCCATAAAGCAATAACGCATCTTCTCGAACAATCAAATGCGTATAGAGTGCAATCGACTGACCTACTTCGGGCACGTGATAAAACGTGTTCATTGACACTTGCAAATCGTATCCAACCCCTTGTACGTCAATTAGAATAAAGGGCGGATTTTTTTCGCTTACAATGCCTTTTAATTGTCCAATCATAAAATTACTCCTTCATCAATGATCAAAAAAATTTTGCCTCGTCGCTGTCGTTCCCGAAAAATTGAGCATCTAAAATCAACATATAGATTGGGTGTTTTCACTGGATCCCGCGGTCTTCGCTGCGGGATGACAATACCCCTGATAACAGAACATCATCACCCTGCGACACGTCGTTCGGCGAAAAAATACTTCGCATTTTTATATCCGCCTTGCCCTCAATCCTTAATGCTCAATCCTGTTTTCGTCACTGCATTCATCTTCCGGCTATGGGCATGGCAAATCGCAATCGCGAGCGCATCGGCCGCATCAACTGCGGGTTTCTCAGTCAGCTTTAATAATCGACAAACCATCAATTGAATTTGTTCTTTCGTCGCAGCACCATATCCTGCGACCGCTAATTTGACTTGTCTGGCTGTGTATTCAAATAACGGCGCCTGTTGCGAAGCAGCGACGATTGCAACACCGCGCGCTTGTCCTAATTTCAATGCAGAACTTGCATTTTCATGCATAAAAATGCGTTCGACAGACACTTCTTGCGGACGATATTTCGCGATGATTTCATCAATTGCGGTATAGATTTTTTTTAGTTGTTCAGCAAGATCGGTCGACTTTACGGGAATCGATCCATGCGCGATATGCGTCAGTTGATGATTGGAGGTGATTTCGATAATCCCATAACCGGTAATGCGCGAACCCGGATCAATCCCTAAAACGGAAATCGCCATAAATTAATGCGAGCCTATTTTTTGCATAATTTCATCGGAAATATCAGCATTCGTGTAAACATCTTGCACGTCATCTAATTCTTCTAACGCATCCACTAATCGCAATACCGTTTCGGCAGTGTCTTGATCGAGCGGCACTTCGGTCGTGGGATTCATCATGATTTCCGCATTGGCCGGTATTAGATTTTTTTCCTGCATCGCGTTTTTAACAGGTTCAAAATTTTCAGGCGGCGTAATAACGTCAATCGATCCATCCTCATTCACCCGTACATCATCGGCACCTTTTTCTAAAGCAATTTCCATGATTTTATCTTCAGGACTGCCCGGCTCAAATGTAATCACACCTTCTTTTTTAAATAAATAAGAGACTGAACCGTCTGTGCCCAAGCGCCCACCAAATTTTGAAAAAGCATGACGTACTTCAGACACGGTTCGATTACGGTTATCTGTCATGCAATTCACGAGCACAGCAACGCCACCCGCACCATAACCTTCATACATTAACTCTTCGACATTTTCACCCGCAATTTCACCCGTACCCCGCTTGATCGCTCGCTCCACTGTATCGCGCATCATATTTTGCGAAAAGGCTTTATCCAAGACTAAACGCAGTCGTGGATTGGTATTGGGATCGCCACCACCCGTACGCGCAGCGACCGTGATTTCGCGAATAAATTTCGTAAAAATCTTGCCGCGTTTTTTATCTTGTGTTGCTTTGCGAAATTTAATGTTCGCCCATTTGGAATGTCCGGCCATGTGATCCCCTCATTGTCTGTTCAATTTCAAAATATACGGTAACCCATATCGTAATACTTTTCTCAATCCTCAACTCTCAACCCTAACTCTTTCAACTGTGCATCGCTGATAACAGACGGTGCATCTGTTAACGGGCAGCTCGCCGTCGTTGTCTTCGGAAATGCCATCACCTCTCTGAGTGATTTTGCCCCTGCCATCAACATCACAATTCGTCCAAAACCAATACCCATCCCACCAATCGGCGGGCATCCATAACGCATTGCTTCTAATAAAAATCCGAATTTTTCTTGCGCTTCTGCTGCGCCAATACCCAGCAATTCAAAAACAGCCATTTGTAATTTGACGTCATAAATACGCATCGACCCACTACCTAATTCATTACCATTCAACACCATATCCCAAGCGCGAGACAAACATTGCGCAGGATTGTTTTTCATGTGATCAATATCGGAAATAGCCGGCGCCGTAAAGGGATGATGCGCTGAAGTCCATTGCCCATCGATCTCTTCGAACATCGGAAATTCTGTGACCCAAAGCGGTCGCCAACCGGCTTGCGTTAAACTCAAATCATCGCCGACTTTTAATCGCAGTGCGCCAAGCGATTCGTTAACGACTTTAATTTTATCCGCACAAATAAATAAAATATCGCCGGTTTTGGCTTGTGCTCGATTTAAAATTGCCGCCACCGTTTCTGGCGATAAAAATTTCAGCAGAGACGATTGCAATCCAGCCATCCCTTGCGATAGCTCATTGACCTTCAAATAGGCCAATCCTTTTGCGCCATAAATGCCGACAAATTGCGTATATTCATCCAATTGCTTTCGACTGAGTTGGCAACCATTCGGCACGCGCAACGCCGCAATACGTCCCGATGGATTTTGCGCCACTGTCGAAAAAACAGTAAACGATGAATCACGTAGAAGATCGGCAATATCAACTAATTCTAAAGGATTGCGCAAATCGGGTTTATCGCTACCAAATCGCTTCATCGATTCAGCATATGTCATGCGTTCAAAAACAGGTAACTCGACATCAATCACCGCTTTAAAAATAAATCGCATCATCCCTTCGATCACGTCTTGAATATCTCGCTCAGTCACAAAAGATAACTCTAAATCGAGCTGCGTAAATTCCGGTTGACGATCCGCCCGTAAATCTTCATCACGAAAACACTTCACAATTTGATAATAACGATCCATCCCCGCCATCATCAAAATTTGTTTAAATAATTGGGGTGATTGTGGGAGCGCATAAAAATGACCGTGATGCACACGGCTCGGCACCAAGTAATCTCGCGCGCCTTCAGGCGTCGCTTTCGTTAAAATCGGCGTTTCAATTTCGAGGAAATGCTGGTCGTCCAAATACTGGCGAATCGCTTTCGCCAATCTTGCAGATAAAACTAAATTCGCCGCCATTTCCGGTCGACGTAAATCTAAATAACGATATTTTAATCGCAGCTCTTCATTCACCGGAACATAATTATCAATCGGGAAAGGCGGCGTTTCCGATTCACATAAAATTTCAATTTCATCTGCGTCGATTTCGATCGCACCGGTTTTCATTGTCGCATTGGCCATTGAATCCGGTCTCGCGCGAACAAGCCCTGTAATTTTGACAATAAATTCATTCTTCAATTTCTCGGCGATGCTAAAAACTGCCTTTTTTTCAGGATTGATAATCACTTGTACGACGCCTGATCGATCACGTACGTTAATGAAAATCACGCCGCCTAAATCCCGACGACGGTGGACCCAACCACATACAACGACACGTTCATCGACCTGCGTTTTCGTTAAATCACCACAATAATGTGTTCGCATAATTAACCTTTACCTTTATTTTTTCTCAATCAATTTGGCTGCCATATCCGGCTGAACCACGCCCAATGAAACCACTAATTTAAAAGCCTGATCAACCGTCATCTCCAATTCATGAATGTCTTGTTTTGACACCATCATTAAAAAACCCGACGTGGGATTTGGCGTCGTGGGAATAAAAATCGTGATCATATCGGACGCACTTGCTTTTGCATTCACTTCGGGCGAACCATCCCCTGTTTGAAAGGCAATGCTCCATAATCCTTTGCGCGGATATTCCACCAAAATCACTTTTCGAAACGCTTTTCCTTCTGGACTTAAAATCGTCTGCATAACTTGTTGTACGCCACTATAAATCGATCGCACAACGGGAATTCGAAGCACAATCCCATCCCATAATTTCACTAATTTTCTACCAATAAAATTAGCCACAATCATGCCGGTAAAAAATAACAAAACAACAGTAACGATAATGCCTAATCCAGGAATATGAAATCCGAGTAGATAATCAGGACGATACTGATTCGGTAATAATTTCAAAATACCATCCATTAAATTTGCGAGAAATCGTAACACCCAAAACGTCACTAAAATTGGCAGCCAAAACAATAATCCAGATAATAAATATCGACGAATGGCGCTCATGTAGTTTGATCTCCTGGTTTTTTATTTTTTGTTTCAGTGGAATTTGTTGAAGCCGTTGAAGGCGTCGTTTCTTTTGTTTCTACTGACTTTGTCCCTTTATTTTTAAAATCCGTTTCGTACCATCCACTCCCTTTCAATTGAAAGCTTGGCAATGACACACATTTTTGTAATGTGTTTTTTCCACACTCAGGACACCGCGTCAGTGGCGCTTCATTGAACTTTTGGATCATCTCCAATCGATGACCGCATTGTTTACATTCGTACTCGTAAATTGGCATAGCGCCTTTCACTCCAAATTATTATTTTCTTGATTTAAAAGAGCGCTATTATACCGCAAAGTGATCGGAGCGATAGGGGTTTAATTTAAAAGTCGCCCTCATTAAATGAAGCTTATATCAAGCGAACAATCGCTTCGGCAACCTGCGCTTTTCTAAGCATTCTACCTGCCTTGGCCATCGACAATAGTTTTTCTCGAGAAGACAACAAATCAGACAACACAGAAACTAATTGGCCCTCGAGCAAGTCTTGATGCATCAATAAAATCGCTGCATGATGTTCGACCAAAAACTCCGCGTTATATTTTTGTTGCTCGTCTTTATGATACGGGTACGGAATTAAAATCGCTGCCAAACCGATAGCGCTTAATTCGGCCACGCTGCTCGCCCCCGATCGACAAATAACCAAATCGGCCCACGTATAAGCTTCCACCATATCATGAATAAATGGCGTGATTTTCGCTTCGACCTGTGCTTGTTGATACGCTTGAACAGCCTGATCGTAATACTGGCCACCCGATTGATGCCAAATTTCTGGCCGTAATACTTCGGGTAATTGCGCGATCGCTTTCGGAATTTCCTGGTTAAAAGAGGTAGCGCCTTGGCTACCCCCAAAAATCAATAATCGAATCGGGCCAGTGCGATTTTGAAAGCGCGCCTCAGGTGCCGCTACATTTTCAATCGAGGATCGAATGGGATTGCCAACATACTGGCATTTCGAAGCAAGAAATCCCTTCACCACCGGAAAGCCCGTTAAAATTTTTGTAGCAAAAGGCGCGAGCATTTTATTGGTGAGGCCTGCTACCGCATTTTGCTCGTGCAAAATAAGTTTTTTTCGTAATGTCCAAGCTGCAATACCGCTCGGACCACACACAAACCCGCCCATGGCTAAAACGACATCCGGCTTGAATCGATGAATAATACCCAGCGATTGGAAAAAAGCCAGAATCATTTGCAACGATCCGAACAAGCAACGTTTAATGCCTTTTCCACGCAACCCTTGCACAGAAATTTTATAAAGCGGGATCGACTCCGAAGCGAGCAATTTAGATTCTAATCCTTGTGGCGTACCGATCCACGCAATCTCAACGGATTGCTGTTGCAGCACTTTGGCAATCGCCAGTGCTGGGAAAATATGCCCGCCCGTTCCTGCGGCAAGAATTAATACTTTTTTCATAGAAAAACATAACTAATTGAAAATTACGGAAAATATAGTCTTATAAAAACACAGAATAGACTTGAAATCAATTTTTATATTTAACTGGGGAACATCACCCTCAAGTAGCAAAAAAATCCATTTAATCCCAGCATTTTTGAAAATATGGTCTATATTTATTAACAATAAATTTTGTGTACACGATAATCAAAGAGGAGATAGGTATGCCCTTATCAAAAATACAGCAACCTTTAACAGAAATACATGGTTTTTTACGCGCATCTATTCCAAAGAACTTACCTCCGTCTTTGCCCCAAGCAACAGGAAAAACAATCCTATCTCAACTAGAACAGTTAGACCATCTATTACCAATAAATGATGTAAACGCGTATGAGGTAGTGGCATTAACAGACAAATTATTATTCGATTTAGAATCTTGTTGCGATGAAGGGAATTCGCTTAAAAATGAATGCAAAACACACAGCGAGAAGCTGGAAGCAATATTGCAAGATGAAATGCTAGTAAAAGAAGTCATCGCAAGAAACTTTGGAACACAGGACGATGGAGATAACAGTTGGGCATTAGCTACTCGTTCAGGACAAATTATACAAGTAAGTAAAAAGTTCGCAGAAGACATACATCGCCCTGCTCAGGAATTTCAAGGGAAATCCTATGCGGATTTTTTAGTAAAAGAAAGCTCTCCGGATTACAACCCAACCTTCGACAAAGGTCAGTATGATCGCTCTCAATTGCCTATACGACTATTTATACAACGATGGGCTGCTGGCAGCTATACACCTGATGAACTGAATATACTTTTTGGATCCCCGTCCCCTGATACTGCTTCAGCCAAAACAGCGATGGCCAAAGCTTCTACCTCCGCACAAAAGCAAGCGGCGTTAGCTTTGTTTGTCAAAAAGGCTAAAGAACAATTAAAATCACGAGCAGTACAAAAAGAAAAATCTATCGAAGAAACAACACCTGACACACTGAGTGATGCATACAGTCAAAGCGGAAAAACAATTCATGCCTGTAATCGGTATATTGCCCTTGATCCCCTAACCAAAACGCCTTATCCACAATTAATTGAATGGTGTAGTCGCTTCAAAGGCCCGTATCTTGTCTGTAGAACTACATTCATAAAACAAAACGAAATTGACGATATAGCCGCTTTGATGGACGTTGCAGAATCTGCTGAAATCAATCGATTGTTTTCAAATATGGAACATTGCCACATTCCCTCAGATGTATTAGTAGAACTCCGGAATAAAGGTGATTTCCGTAACATTAAAAGAGTTTATAATGAAGCCGTTGTTTTCTCCTTGGATATTCAAGATTTTACTGCTTTAACAAAACGCTTTTCTGGCCGAATGATTGATGAAGCCAATTTACTCTTGCGTGTAGCAGAAAATTTGTCTCTTTTTAAAAAATACCGAGGAAAAATACAAATCGTTAAATCGACTGGTGATGGCTTTCTCGCCATCATTCCAGAAAAAACTGATGGGGCGATCAAACTCGCCATTGAATTCGCTCAAGAATTACAAACATTTTTAGTTAGGAAATATATCAAAACCGCGCCGACTGAACCAAGCTCTCCTTCCGTAGCCGCTTCAAGCTCATCGTCATCTGCTGTATCCACCCCCCACCAAGAAGAAGCGCGCATGATTTGTCGTGTCGCCATCACACGGGGTACTGTAATTCGTGAATTTCCAACACGCGTACCATTATTTGATATGTATGGGGAACCCGTTAACTTAACGAATCGTGTCGATTATGTAGGAAAAGAATATGACCACGACCTAGAAAAAAAAGGAATATTCGATCTAACAAATGTGCGAATTTATGTCGATGCATCAGCCTTCCCTAAGGCAACCGAAAGTCGCAAAGAAATCTTCGGGGAAAATTCAACGGCAATAGTAAAACAAGCAAAAAACGGCCTCGAAGTAACTTTTTATAAAGCAAAGCCGTCCACAACAGCAACAGTTTTAAGTAGAATGGAGTTTGACTCGCTTTCAACAATGTTGGACAGTCTAACCCCTCTGCTTACCGCCTGTGTTCCCGCGCCACAGAGTGAGATGGTAGCATCAAGCCCACCACCAACTCCATCGCAAGCCTTAAGGCGAGCTACAAGTGAATCCGCGTTACCGCCTTATGAGGCGACCCGTCACCCTATGCCTAATGCTACTAATCCAGAAACTTTGCTTGTATTACCCGCAAAAAAAACATCTCCTTTAACTCCTGCTGCTATTCCTGCTTGGTTAACATCTAGCGGCCGTCATGCGAATCCCGTTGGTAAGTCGAGTAGCGTTTTGCATGACGCTAGAAAAAATTTCTGTGCTGGACTTGTAGCAGCGTTCCGTGCTGGGCCGAGAAAAATATCGCCTACAAATCAAACAGCTACGGAACCTCAAGTTCAACAGATACCATCACGGGGAGAAATAAAAATCGAAAGAAGAAGATAGCATTGAGAAAATCAGAAAAATACAGCTAGATATAGAATGCCAGAATCACTGTATTAGTTTTTGTCAAAGCTTTTTGATGTGCGGCATGAACTTAAGAAAAACAAGCATGTCTATTTAGCCCATATTTTAATGAAATAGCCATGATGCAAGACGCTAAAATACGCACCAATACTCTTTACATGTTAAAGCAAATAAAAGTAAGATGTAACAAAACACATTAAGACTGAGAAGTCATGAGACGAGATGAGCCAAAAATATTGAATACTACAAATACTATTGTTCATTATTTCGAATACCAAGCCAAAAAAAGACCGAAAAAAATAGCGTTAATCGAAGATCAACACACGATCCCTTATAAAGCACTCAATGATCGCGCTAATCGTTTGGCTCATTATTTAATTCAGCAAGACATTAAGCATGAATCATTAGTCGCGGTCTATTTGACAAGCAGCATCGATTTCGTTATAGCCGCTCTCGCTATTTTAAAAGCGGGTGGTGCTTATGTCCCGATTGATCACCACTACCCCTCACAACGGATAGAATTTATTTTAAACGATACGCAAGCGCCGATCTTATTGACAACAAAATCACTGGGAAAGCGCTTTCAGTCATTAGCCAAACGCATGACTTATATTGACGACCGAGACGGTAACCTACAAAATCTACCCGCCGAGAATCCAAAAATTCCATTAAAACCAACCAATTTATGTTACGTAATCTATACCTCCGGATCCACAGGCAATCCAAAAGGCGTATTGGTTGAACATCGCAGTGTCATCAATTTAGTCAATCACCCTAATTATGTTCACATCACCTACAAGGATCGGTTTGCACAGATTTCTAATATAGGATTTGATGCCGCCACCTTCGAAATATGGGGCGCTTTACTCAACGGCGCAACGCTCGTTTCTTTATCTAAAAATACGCCACTATCAGCTCCTCACTTGAAAAAATTTTTCCAACATAACAAAATTTCGACCATTTTTCTGACCACCGCGTTATTCAATGAATTAGTCCTTAGCGATCCAACGCTTTTTGCCACGCTTAATTATGTTTTCACAGGCGGAGAAGCCCATAATCCTCAAATAATGAAAAAGGTGCTGGCAGAAAAAAAACAAGCTCCAAAACATCTTGTTAGCGTTTATGGTCCCACAGAATGCACCACATTCAGTACTTATTATCCGATTCATCGAATCGCCAAAAATCAATTATCGATCCCCATAGGAAAAGCGGTTTCTAATACAAAGCTCTGGGTAGTCAATCAACAATTGGACCCTGTTCAGCCAGGAGAAATAGGCGAGTTATTGATTTTTGGCGACGGCTTGGCTCGTGGCTACTTAAATCAATCTCAACTCACCTCGGAAAAATTTATTACTTTTCCGTTTAAAAAAAATGGAATGCAAATTGCTTACAAAAGTGGTGACTTGGTCAAACAACTTCCGAATGGTAATATTGATTTTATTGGCCGTATGGATAATCAAGTTAAAATCCGCGGATTTAGAGTGGAACTAGACGAAATAAACCTATCTCTTTCCCAATATCCCATAATTCAAACAGCCATAACACTACTCAGACAAAAAGACAATCTCGATAAAGAGTTGGTTGCTTATTTAGTCGTTAATCGTTCGCAAAAATTAAATCTCGATGCGTTAAGAAAATACCTCAAACAACACTTACCGGCATATATGATTCCTAGCGCCTATATTATTTTGGATAAAATGCCTTTGACAGTCAACGGAAAAATTGACACTGAACAGTTGAAGAGCATGCCTCATGATCAATACCAGTACTCGACAGACAGAAGAATCAGCACGTCTGATACAGAAAAACTACTGTTAGAGATTCTCAGCAATGTCACAGAAATACCAACAAACAACCTGGGCGTTCAAAATAACTTTTTTAATCTGGGCCTTCATTCTCTATCTATCATTCGACTAACGACACAAATCAATCATCGCTTTGGCAGCAATTTAATCCTAGATGATGTTTTCAAACATGCCTCTATTAAAAAGCTCGCCTCTGTTTTAAAGAAAAAACAATCGCCTCATCCAAAAACAACTATCATCTCAACAGGCATCACAACTAATATTCCGCTCACGCATCAACAACAATTGATTTTCTATCATCAGGCTATTTCTCAAAATGCACTACTCTACAACGAACCTTTAGATATTTTGTTTAATGAACCTATTAATCTTCAACAAATGGAAACTGCCATTGCGATGATTATCCAACGACATGATATCCTGAGAACAAAAATCATCGTAAAAAAAGGTATCCCAACTCAACTCGTCGACGCATCAAAAACATTTAAGTTGTCTTATCGCGATCTCAGCGAGCTCCCTCTCTCTGAACGAAAATCTCAGACTTTGATATCAGGTACACGACTTGCTAAGAAAAAATTTCATTTACACAAAGCTCCGCTCATTCGATTTTTACTCATCAAATTAAGTTCACGACAATTCAGATTATTCATTACTGCTCATCATATTATTATCGACGGCACCTCCTTATTTGAAATTTTTTATCGAGAACTCAATACGCTTTATCATAGCAATATAACCTCAAGAAACGCATTACCTTCTCCGCTTGTTCAATACCAAGATTATGCAACCTTTCAGCAAACAAGCCTGAACCAAACCGCAAACAAAATCCATAAAGTTTACTGGAAAAAACGCCTCTCTCATTTTAACGTTTTTACGCTTCCCTGCGCTTATATCACGCCACCGCGATTACCCTCTTATGAAGGCAACCGATTAACCTTTAAGATTCAAAAACCCCTTGCAACAAAAATAAAATCTTTGGCTCAAGCTCATCAAGCCACGCTATTTGCCTGCTTATTATGTGCGTTTAAAACGCTGCTCTATCGCTATACACAGACTGAAGACATCAGTATCGGTAGCGTCGTTTCAGATCGTCATCGCCCAGAAATAGAAAACACGCTGGGAAATTTTATCAACACCCTCATCATCCGCTCTGACTTCTCAAATAATCTTTCTTTTATCGACCTACTTGCTCAAACGCAAAATAATCTCTCCAACGATTTGGCTCATCATGCAATACCATTTCAAGAACTTTTAACGTTAGTGAAAACTAGTCGCCCCGGGATAACACTCCCTTTTGAAATTGCTTTCATATTCGAGCCAACGGTGAAACAAATAAATCCTCGATGGGCGATGAATCAAATGGCTATTCACACAGGCATTGCTAAATTTCCGCTCACTATGGAATTAGATGATCGGACACATGAAATTATAGGGCGCATTGAATATAACACAGCGTTGTATGATAAAATGTTTATCGATCAATTCATCCAACATTATCTCTCTTTATTAGAAAATATTATTCGACAACCGCATCTCCCTATTCGCCAGCTCTCTTTTTTGACAAAACAGGATAATAAAAAACTTGCAGAATGGAATCAGACGCAACAAAAATCAATAAAAACATACACAACTGTGTGTGAATGGTTTGAATATCAAGCTGATAAAACCCCACATAAAACAGCGCTAGAATATAATAATCAATCGATGACTTATCAGATGCTCAATGCAAAAGCAAATCAACTCGCACATTACTTAAAGACCTTTAGCATCAAAACAGAATCGCGTATCGCTCTTGCCATTGATCGCGGCTTCGATAAAATCATCAGCATTTTAGCCGTTTTAAAAGCAGGCGCTGCTTATATCCCGATTGACATCAATTACCCTAAAGAGCGCATTCATTATATCTTGCAAGATAGCCGTCCCTCTCTCTTATTAACACAAACAAAAATAAAACATAGCTTGCCTGGCATTAATAAAATAAAAACTATAGATTTAGATCAATCACAAAGTAAAATCGATGTACAACCGACAGACAATCTCAAAAATATAGTCAAAAAGAATGATTTAGCTTATGTGATTTACACTTCTGGATCTACTGGTAAACCCAAAGGAGTCATGATAGAGCATCGAGGCATTGTGAATTTAGTCAACACACAAATAAAACAATTTAGATTAACTCCCCATTCCCGCGTACTCTCGCTGGCTTCTTTTGGATTCGATGCATTTGTATCAGAACTATTTACAACATTATTAGCGGGTGGAGCCCTTATTCTCACGCCCAAAGAAGAGGTTCTCCCCGGCCTTCCTTTAGAAAAGGCGATAACTCAGTATCGAATAACACACGCAACAATTTTCCCTTTTGCACTGAATGTCACACGAAATAAAAAATGGCCTTATTTGAAAACTATTATCAGCGCAGGAGAACCTTGTACGCAATCGATTATTGAAAAATGGGGGCGGGACTACAAATTAATTAATGCGTATGGCCCTACGGAAACAACGGTGTGCGCTAGCATGTCCTCTCCATTGCAGCCAGGCGATACCCCACACATAGGAAGACCCCTTACCCATACGCAAGTTTATATTTTAGACAGTCATCTTCAAAAAGTTCCGATCGGCATTAAAGGCGAACTTTATATCAGCGGTATACACCTGGCTCGCGGTTATTTAAATCGCCCAGATCTTACGCACCAAAAATTCATACGAAACCCCTATCATCACAATCAAAATAAGCTCTATAAAACAGGGGATTTTGTTTACTGGGACCCTAAAGGTCACTTAAATTTCAGCGAACGCATGGACACTCAAATAAAATTTAGAGGATACCGTATAGAATTAACAGAAATAGAATCAGCCTTACGAAAACACCCTAAAATTCAAGACTGTATCGTGATAAAAAAAGAACATGCCCATAAAGAATATTTAGCCGCCTATTTCTCCGCACATCATCAATCCCCTAATCAAGATGCTTCAGTATTGCGAGAGTATTTAAAAAAAATATTCCCTCTTTATATGATTCCTTCCTATTTTATTCAGCTCCAACAATTACCGCTTTCTCCTCACGGAAAAATCGATAAAACTAAACTACCCGAACCTGAAAAAACTCGTTCGAATTTACCCATCCAGAAAATCACTACCAAACATAACAAACTCGAAACAATGCTCATAAAAATTTTTAGATCCTTGTTGAAAACAGATCAAATCAATATTGAAGATGATTTCTTCGACTGGGGAGGCGATTCCATTACCGCTTTTCAACTGATTGCAGCGATTAAACGATCGTTTCATGTTGAACTTAATTTACAAGACATCATAACCACATCGACTATCGAAGCGATCAGCCGAAAAATCCTTAAACAAAAAAATCAAAACAAAAAAAGCGCCGCTCAGCAAGACTCATTCATCGTCCCTTTCCGAAAGGCTGGTAATAAATCACCTTTATTTTTAGTCCACCCTATCGGCGGCACTGTATTTTGTTATCTGCATTTAGCACAGCAGTTAAATCCTGATCGCCCATTTTACGGCATAGCGGATCCGGGTATTGAATCAAAAAAGCCTATGTTTTCCAGCTTAAAAGATATGGCAAGCTATTACGTCAAAGCCATTCAACGCACCCAGCCTCACGGCCCTTATTTCTTAGGGGGCGCCTCATCAGGCGCAACCGTTGCAATTGAAATGGCTAATCAACTACAGGCCACAGGTGAAAAAATCGCTGCTATTTTCTTACTTGATGGATGGGCTTTTTATCCAAAAACACTACGTGATAAAAAATTTCTCGAAAAGCTTCTCCTCAAAGAATATCAGCATTTTCAATCTCAATTTCTTGAAAAAGGTATTAAAAGTCCTAGTTCCTTGTTAAAAATCCAACATCATCGCAGTCAGCTTATCGAAAATTACACGATGAAAAAGCCCATCGAATATCCTCTTGTATTATTTAAAGCGACAAGATTATTAGATTATCTCGCGCCTATTCAGGACCCTTACAATCATTGGCAAAAATATAACATGCAACCCCTCGAGCTATATCATACTCCAGGAAATCATAACTCAATGTTTGATAAACCCCATGTATCCTCGTTAGCTAAACAGCTCAATCATGCCTTAAATAAAATAGAATCAACAATCCATCGTGAGAACACAGACAAGAAAAAAACGGGATGAACTCCAATTTGAGTAATTCCGTAAATAAATCGAAGCATGAATAAGATATTTTATAATTATTCGCTGAGATCATGAAAATACAAGAATGTTTCAGAAACATGCTGAGCAACCATATCGAACAATTAAACAATGGAAGAGAATCATGATAACACATCACATGGAAATTCCCTGCTATAAAAAAGCTTATTTTGTCCGTGCTGAGGATAAAAAGCAGATATTTCTTCAATCAACGTGCGCATTGCCCATTAGTGTCGGACAAGCTTATCATGAAGGAGAAAAATTTCTCTCAACAGTCTATTTAATTAACAAAAACTTCAAACAATGCATCATTTTTGTTGCTGATTTACTTCAACGATTTACCTTGCAAATCGTTTCTCCTCAATTAACAGAAGCGCAAACCTATCAGCTCTCGATACAAAATGGCCAAGAGTGGATTGATAGAAATCAACATTACCTCAATACAATGACTATTCCTTTTCGGGTCATTTTTTGGTCTCAATTATTAGAGCAACCTGAATTTGATTCACCCAAAAAACGAGTCGATCATTTATACGAGCATAATGAATCTTTTAAAAACACATTGGATGCTGTCGCGGAAACGTACATAAAACGACAAGCAAACACGATCCGTTCGAACGAGGAATCATCGCGAATGAAACAATTAGTTCTCGATTATATTAAGGAAGAATGCGCCATTGAATCTTTAAGAAATAAAGAAGGTTTCGATTACACAATTTATCCCTCACAAACACCGCTATCTTTTTTGATCGCTCTCTACGAAAATCTTTTACCTGATCAAACAAATGTAGCTGATCGGTTTATCACGATTCGATTCAAACAACGTAAAGGACCTTTTTACATCGACGCAAATAACGCTTAAAATTTTTCGGATTTCGCGGTTCATGTCATAACCTCTCGTCGCATCCCATCCGGAAACTGAAACTGGATGGATAACGATTTCTCCCCCTTCGATCGACTATATCGCGCAACCAGATTAGCTACCGTTTGGAAATCTTCCTCCTGCATCACACCGTCAATTAACACAAGCGGGCCTAATTCATCAACACACTGCGCATAAATAAAATGGTTCTTATAACGCTCTAAATACTCGTTATCAACTTCATCTCGCCCAATGATGACTTTCAAACCTGGCTTTAATCGAATATGTCGCGCGACTTTTAATAATTGAATATCACGTTCCTGATAGCCATGATCCCCTCGCGCCTGCCAAAAATCTCTTAAACGCTCAGCAAATACTTCTTCGGTTAGCCAACAGCCACCCGCCGGTTGTGGAAAAGTTTTAAAGCCAAATTGTTGCGCTAACGCAATTTGCGGCCTGCGCCCTCGGCCGGTAAAATCGTATAATTTTTCTCGATCGACCCACCCTTCGCGTTCCGGCAAGGTCGGTGGTAAACATTTAGCGGATAAAGGTCGCAACAATAAGTCTTCCGCACCAGATTGCTTTTGAACCATCGGCAAATGTCGTTTTAATTGTGACATCGGTCGCTGTCCTAAAACTTCTCCGCTCACTAAAAAATCGAACCCATTTTCACGCGCGAAGGCTAAAGCGTGGTTTACAATGAAAATTTTGCAATCTAAACACGGATTGAGCTGTGATCCATAACCATGTCGAGGATGCGCCACAATGGGTTTAAACGCTTCGACCACATCAATCACATGCAAAGGAATATTCAGCTCATGAGCAATCCATGCCGCGCCTTGGGAGGATTGATTTTTACGCTGTTTTCGCGCGCTCGTAACACCACTGCCTTCACCAAAAAATCCACTATAAAAATTGATGCCTTCGACAACCAAACCTTGCTCAAGCATCACTTTCGCTGCTAATAAAGAATCTAATCCTCCCGAAATAAGCGCGAGCGCTTTTCTTTTCTTATGCATATTGGCGAGACTCATAATCGACCCGCAGTAAAATAGCAATGACGATAAAAATAATGAGCATACTACTCCCACCATAACTCAAGAGCGGTAAGGTTAAGCCTTTGGTCGGCAACACGCCGGCATTCACGCCCATATTCACAAAAGCTTGTATACCAAACCAAATCCCAAAACCATAGGCTGCAAAACCTGCGAAATGATTGCCGACTAATTGTGCGCGACGACCCATCAACAAAATTCGCCAAATCAACATCAGGTATAAAGCAATAACCGATAGAATACCGAGCAATCCAAGCTCCTCGGCTAAAACAGCAAATAGGAAATCAGTGTGCGCTTCCGGTAAATAAAATAATTTTTGAACACTGCCGCCTAGCCCCACACCATCAATGCCCCCTCGTCCAAAGGCAATCAGCGATTGGGTCAGTTGATAACCGCTATTAAATTGATAGGCCCAAGGATTTAAAAAAGCAGTTAATCGCGCCATGCGATAAGGCGACATCACAGCGAGCCCCGCCATGGCGACAATCACAATGAGCAATAAAACCGCAAACTGCCATAAACGAACGCCGGATAAATACATCATCGCCAGTGCAGTAATCATAATCACCGTGGCCGCACCAAAATCAGGTTCCATCAGCAACAAGCAAACAATGACGCCTAAAATCGCCATCGGTTTGATAAAACCACTGATTTGCGTTCTCACTTCATCATTACGACGAGTTAAATATCCTGCTAAATATAAAATTATCGCCAATTTGACAAATTCAGAAACCTGTATGCCAATCGGACCAAAGCTTAACCATCGCGTACTGCCATTGACTTGATGTCCCAAACCAGGCACCAAAATCAACACGAGCAAAAACATACCGGTAAATAATAATGTTCCGCTAGATTCATACCAAAATTTCAGGGG
>Ga0209417_1002376_pt1 | contig 29256 bp, 32 predicted proteins | sample RifGroF2_FD_184002 | JGI IMG/M metagenome (GOLD analysis project Ga0209417, IMG submission 184002) | Groundwater microbial communities from Rifle, Colorado, USA - Groundwater F2 (SPAdes) (version 2) | ecosystem: Environmental > Aquatic > Deep subsurface > Groundwater | place: Rifle, Colorado... | reverse complement strand
ACTCCGGACACTTCCTGAAATCCCCCAGCGCATGGCTGGAAAGGAAATCCTTCCGTTTCGCCCGGTACTCCCCCTCCGACTCCTTGATGATGCAGTTTATCGATTCCATTTTGTCCTTCCCTTTTGAATTTTTTTCTGGTTGCTGTGCAATACATACAAAGCAATTGAGAAAACGGTCTGAGTTATGGCTTAAACACATGACGGCCCCCTCAGCACAATGGATTTATCAAGGTATTCATGAAGGCAAAACTTCCGGCACAGTTTCCTTATGGGGGTCAGATACTTCTTGTAAAGCATGAACTTGCTGAGCTTTTTTTCTCTTGCTATATGATTAAAAGAAAGCCCTTTGGCGGCTTCCATGCAAAACGACCTGAGTTCTTCCGGCATTTTGTCCAGTAATGCGTTTATATCGGACTTGAGATCTGCTACATGCAAAGGAAATGATATTGCGGAATCGACATTCATACTTTCTTCCAGCGCATTGTGTCGGGACGAAGCATTCCCTTGATCGTTTTCCTTGAGTTGTTCGGCATAGAGGATCATCAGGTTTTTCTCGGAGTAATGCTTTCTCGCGAGATTCTTGATCTTGTTTCTGATGATCCTGTCGCAGAACGTATCAGGCGATGCCAGCTCAGGGTTATATTTTTGAAGCCCTTTTACAACGACTATCCTTAGTTCCTGTTCGATGTCTGCTATATCGACCTCGGCAAGTTTATTTTTCTTGACGAACATGCGTGCCTTCGCCTTGATGTTCGACTCTATGCTTTCGGGGATAAAATCCGTATCCATTTTCTTTTTCTCCTGGCTTATGGCCGGGAGGAGCCGAAGACACGCGCCAATGAAAAAGCGGAGATGATTGAATTTCGCCATTTCTGGCGGCATCCTCAATCACCTCCGCTTTGCGGCCGGTTTAATTGACCAATACCGAATTTCTGTTATTTATTTCATGAGGGAAGCCAACCCTTTTTTCAGGCTATTTTCCTCCTTTCGCGCATAAGACTGGGAAGCCCTGCTTGTATTTCGAGGCGGCTTATTTCGCCCTCGTCGATTCCCGAGATGTATCTGAAGAAATCGGCAAGCTGCTTTTTCAGTTCATAATCACGGTTTCCCGGATAATCGTGTTTGTCTTCGGTTTTGCCGAATCTGACATCCCGCTCCCAGATGCTGTCCTCGGTCAGGAAAATATCTCCGCCGCTGATCTTCAGGTTCATGATGCGGCCATATCCCACATTCTGCATGATGGCGATGAGCGTTTGTCCGCCTTCTGAAACTTCACTCTTTTTCACGTTATGTCCTTTCGTTAAAATTCCTGTTTTGATTGTCTGGAGTTTATTTTAATTCGGGACAGCGTGTCCCAAGTAGTCGGGACAGAACCGGGACAGGTCGGAACAGGGTTTTAGAAGACTAAAAAGGCCTAATTTGAACTCAAGAACAAATCTGAAAATTTTTGAATTATTTTTGAATTTTCTTCAGTCGGGACAGGATTTGGGACAATCCGGGACAGTTTGGGACAAATATCGGATAGGAAATAAAAAAAAGCACGGGGATGAAAAATCATCCCCGTGCGAGAAGAACTTCTTCTTTGAAAATTTATCTGATCCTTATCCCACCTCTTTCGATTTTCCAATCTGCGCCCAGCGCCTTGTTTATTTCGGAGAGATGGTTTTTCATCGGGCCGCGCATGGCATTATAATTGCCCTGTTCATCCTTCAGAAAATACTCGTGGTCTTTCCAGCCGCATTGACTCAGAAAATAGTCATGGGGAATAAGGTCAAGGTGCTGGAAATCGTATATGACGCGCATCACTTTCGCGCGTTTTCCGGCGGAAGCCTTATAAAGCAGCTTCGGAGGGGACGAGTTCAATATCCAGTACTCTTTTCCGTCCCTGGCCTCAAGGAGAAGCTTGACCCCATTTACCGCCTCAGTTTCGACTTTTTCAGATAGTGGGACGACTTCCTCCTTTCCCGGGTATTGTTTCAAAACGTCCATGATTTTTTGTTCGAGGGTTTCTCCAATATTGGGAAATGGTTTTCCCATGAAATCATCTGCTCCGCCGCAGCGCATGACTTCAGTCACCAGTTTATGTGAGTCAAGCCCGTGGCTTGTTATGACTATTACTGGAATTGAACTTCCACGCTCGCTTTTTCTTATGGATTCAAGCGTGTTTTTTCCGTTTTGTATCCTGCTTGGCTTGCCGTAAATAAAAGGGATTTCCAGGTCAAGCAGAATATAGGAATATGTGTTTCGGCTGAAAAGGTCAAGAGCCTCTAATTGCGACATCGCGTTATCGTAAGAGTGTCCCAGCGAATCCAGGCGGTCGCGGAGATCTTCGATGATCTGCTGCGAATCGTCAACTATCAGAGCATGTGTCATTATTATCGTTCCTCCCGTTTTTCAGTGGCAGCGTAACCGTAACCGTTGTTTCTTCTCCTTCTTCGCTGTCGATTTCCAATGTCCCGCCATGGTCGGAAATCTTCCTTCTGGCAATCGGCAATCCGAATCCGGTACCTGTCATTTTTTTGGAAGTTCCGCCTGGAACGAAGCGCCGGACATGGCAAAGCTCATCTTCATTAAGGCCCATTCCGTTATCCGAAACTGCAATTCTCACAGAATTGCCGTTCGCTATTTCTGCGGATACGCTTATTCCGCCAGACCTGAAAGATCCGGGTCCGGTCGCGAAAGATTCATAAGCGTTTCTGATGAGATTATAAAATACCTCGACGATCTGATGCCGGGCGATATCGAGAGTTATATTTTCCGTTATATCTATTCCCAGACTTATGTGGTGCACATCCATGTCTTTAGACTCGAAAAAGTCCAACGCAAGTTTGTGCGATTCATTTACGACATCAATCAGCCGTTCGGTTTTTCTTTCCCTCGGCGTCTGCTTGGAATAAGAACGCATGTCGCCAAGGAGGCGCTCCATCAGGTATATGCATTTTGACATGGAGTTTAACGCCCGTCCGATTTTTTCCCGATCGTCCCATCCTTCATCGAAGCATATGCTTATTGTCTCGGCTCCGGACTTTATCGGAGTCAGGATTCCCAGCATATCGTGAACAATCGATCCGTTCATTACATCGTAAAGCCGCTCGGTCATCCGGAACGCCTTTTCAGCCGCCTCAGGGCCATGCTGCTTTTTGATTTTCAAACGCATTCCGTCTATGCAGCCCAGACTCTTTTCATACTTTTTCCGCTCCTTCTTTTTGCATGCCAGCTTGTTGACTGCCCTTTTTAGAGCATTCAAAACAAATGAGTTTGTATCCTTTTCCAGCGTCGGGACTAATTTCCAGAAGCGCTCTTCGGGAATATTCAGCAGATTATGTGCAATATCGAGACGAACTTCCCACTTGGGATCGAGCGCCAGTCTTTCGAAGAGGCGAAGGCGCTCTTCGCTTCTATCACCGGACTTTATGTGTTCGCAGAGCTGCTGGGCAAATTTGCGGCGTTCCGGCCAATCAAGGCCATTCAGATCGTTTTCTGTAAATCCTTTTAATTCGTTCATCGAGCTTTTCCTTATATTAATATGAATAACGTACTTTGCGCTTTTTGAACGCCTGTTCCCCGCCTTCCAGAAGCGAGACGATTTCCTCCTTGCACTCATCAACTCCACCCGAATTCCGCATTGATGCTACCGTTCCGTCCGACTCAAGCACGAAAATACGCTCGGCATCTCCAAGTACCGGAATATTCGGGTTGTGTGTTACGAATACCATCTGGCGGCGGCCTTTCATTTTGCAGATGCTTTCGACTATCGTGTTGTGGACAAAGCCATTATCGAGGTTGTCTTCCGGCTGGTCTATCAAAAGCGGACTGTCGCTGTCAAGGAGCAGTATCGGCAGGATCGTATTGCATTTCTGTCCGGTGGAAAGCGATGCGGTCGTTTTATAGTTGCCGTGGTCGTTAAGTTCTATCAGCGGCTGGTCAGGCAAGTCGATTACCTCAAGCTTGTGAAGAACTTCAACTTTTCTAAGTGCTTCAAGTGCCTGTTTTGCCATGTTCTCACTTAATTCTGCTCGTTCCATAAGTTCTACGGTCTTCTTTTCCCTTATCACAGATGCGATATCAGAGGGCCAGAATGCGTGTGCGATTTTCTCCGCAGGCTTGCGATATTGCATGTGTCCGTTCTTCAGGCATTCCCCAAGAAAATCACTGTATTTCCCCCGGTTTCCGTACTGATTTATTGAGACACGGACTGCGGGCATCAGTTTGCTGTTGATTCTGTCAACTATCATTTCTCTGAGGCGGAACCTTTTATCCCGGTGAGAGGAAAGTTCTGAAAGCATAAGGGTTCTTTCGTCTTTAAGGTTTTTAATTTTCTTATCTATTTCGCCCAACTCATTTTTGGTTCCAAGAAGTTCATTGCGCCGCTTTTCCAGCTTTATTCTTTCCGTTGCCTTGTCCTGGTTTTCACGATGCTTTTCTATCAAGCTCCTGAACTGCATTTCCTGCTGTGTGTGCAAGTGTTCAATCCGTGCCGAATGGCCTGATAATTTTTCAAGAGTTTCCTTTATCAGTCCACGCAACTGATTTATTTTCATATCGATGTTTTCCCCGCATGAAAGCAGATCCGACATTGCATCCTGTATGACCTGAGCATTGCAGCCGGTAATGATATCCTTTGAGAAAATGTTCTGAAGATTATCATGAATATAGTGAATGCTGCCGGATATGTACGATTCCGCATCGGCAAGAAGTTTATGACCCGCATCCATGCTTCTTCGTTCACGATCCCGCTGCCCCTTCAGCGCATGCGCCCTGTTTATTTCTTCTGAATTTTCTCCATTTTCCGCAGCGAATGACTTCAGCTTTTCTTCTATTGCCGGGAGCGTCCCAACTGACTCGTTCAACATCCTGCGCCGTTCATATAAAGGAATAAGAGTGTTCGAGTTGGATGCCAGGTCCGATTTTACTTTCCGTATCTGGCGCTCTATTTCAGAGAGCTTTTCCGGTTCGAAATTATCTATGAGGTTCAGTTGGGAAAGCGGGTCGTCCGCCATGTTTTCCACCTCGTTCTGGCTGTATACGTCGATTTTGAAAAAACTGCCGTTCCTCAGGGTCAGTCCGGTCGGCTGACTGCTTGTGTCCAATACTACCGGTGCCTCTCCGCAAACCCGACTGACGATATAGTTCAATCCGTCTTTCGTCCTGATTTTAAGCTCAATACGTCCGCCGTTGAGATTGGCGTCGACAAGGGATTCAAGGCGTTTGCCTGCTGCCGGACTTTCAGGCATTTTCCCCATCGCGTAACGGATTAATTCCAAAGCTGTTGTCTTGCCCGTTCCTCTGGCTCCGATTATACAGTTCAGCCCCTGTGAAAAATCGAATTTCACGCCGTCAAGGAACCCGCCGATTACGGAGAGTTCGCACAATTGATGCGACGAACGGTCTGCACTTACCATCATTTTCTGCACCTCGTTTTTTTAAGTTTTTACTCCGATGACATGTTTTTATCATCAAAGGCAGTATATATTTAATGCAGTGTCAAAATATGACACCTCTAAACATGACACCCGAAAAAAAATGGTGACTTAAGATGGGATTCAATAAAAAACAGCTCCACCGGCTTACGCGGATCGTTTCGCTGCTCAAGGAAAACCGTTATCCAAACAGTGCTTCGCTTGTAAAGGAATTCAGCAAAATGGAAGAACTCCACGGACTGAATATCGCGTGTTCGAAAGAAACGGTGAAGCGCGATATGAAAGCACTTGCGGACGAGTTTAACTGCCCGCTGGGCTTCGACAGAAAAAAGAACGGTTACTACCTTAAGCATCATGGATGGAACTTTTCATGTCCGGCAGTTCTTGACGAAAATGAGATGCTTGCTTCCGTACTCGGTGCGAGAATAGCCGAAGAAATCTTCCCGGAACCTTTGAGAAGCCGCATCCGAGCTGCGGTCGACTTTCAACTTTCCACCAATAATCCCGACTTTCTCGACAATGCGTTCGTCAAGTCCCTGACTGTTTTTGCCGGGCTGAATGTCTCCATCAATGCAAATATGTTCATGACCCTGTTCGAGTGCTGGCGCGATCACGAGGCTGTCGATATCGTTTACGAAGCGGTCGATGGCGCCAGAAGCGAAAGACGGGTAGAACCGCATGCATTGGTTTTCTTCGATTCCTCATGGTATGTAAAAACTTTTTGTCTCAAACGAAATCAGATCAGGACTTTTGCGCTTCACCGCATATGCTCTGCTGAAAAAGCGGGCAAGTTCTTTGAGCCGGACGATAAGATCATCAATCAGATAAGCCGGGACAATTTCCTCGCCTTTGAAAGAGTTGAGAACGTCAAAATAATCTGTGACAAGTCATTGAAAAGCTTTCTGGAAACCAATCCTCTGAATACAAAGCAGACGATGGAAAGGCTTGATGACGGAAAGTTTTTGTTAAACGTTCCAAGCGTAACCATTCCCGAACTCATACACTGGACTTTATACCAGCAGGGTAAGGCCGTGGTCATCGAACCCGAATCTATAAGAAAAGAAGTCATGATCGCGGCAAAAGAAATCTGCAAACTTCACTCCTGACCTGATTCCTACTCAATATTCTCCCTGAAAAGCGGCATCCATCACGGATGCCGCTTTTTTTACGTAATGACTTCAGACCGTTTTTCCAATTGTTTTGTATGTATTGCACAGCAACCAGAACTTTGGACATTGAAGGCGGCCATAAGTACTGACGAATTCTCATGTTTGAACAGACCGTTTTTCCAATTGTTTTGTATGTATTGCACAGCAACCAGAATTCGAAAGGTTAGATGCTATGCAAAAGGATAAACAAGAATCATCGGGAATCGTGGAAATTTCGGCGATACTGGCGGCGGGAATCATAAGGATGAAGAAAAAAGGAAAGCTCAAAGGCAAATAAAAATTTTCAACAACAAAAAGGAAAAGAAGAATGGAACACACACACAATGAGCAGGAACTGGCAGCGGACTTCAAAGATCATGAAGTCATGGATGCGATTCTCGGGGCCAAGAGAATAAACTTCAACGGGTTGACCGAGGCCGTTCACGTCACCCCTGAAATGGCGGAAATCTTTCTGGAACACAACACAAAGAACCGCCGCATAAGCAAGGTCGTCAACGAACGCTATGCGCGAATCATGAAGGCCGGGAACTGGAGATTCAACGGCGAACCCATCATTTTTTCCGAGAACGGAGTCCTTCTCGACGGACAGAACCGCCTCAAAGCTATTTCAATGAGCGGTATAACGATACCAATGATGATTGTTTACGGGATCAAGGAGGAAAACTTCAGCAGCATCGACCAGGGCAGCAAACGCACCGCCGGACAGGTATTGAATATTCTCGAATGCAAACGCAGCAACACTCTGGCTGCCGCACTGCGCATCGCATATATCTACTTTGATATTGACCCGTCACTGAGTTGTTCGAGCGTGCCATACGTTTATAACCAGGCGCTGTTGAACTTCCTTGAACTGCATCCTGAAATAAAAAGCAGCGTTGCAAAGGTTGCGACGGGCGGCAGGCTTTGCAGTTCTTCGGTACTGGCATTCTGTCATTTTGTCTTTGCCGGAAAATCACAGAAGGCCGCCGACTTGTTCTTCAAGCAGCTTCTTTGCGGAGAAGACCTTCATGCCGGGCATCCGGTACTGGCGCTGCGCAACCGTCTTTTCAGAAATACAAACAGAAGGGCGGACATTCCGGCACGTGAACTTATCGCATTGATTTTCAAGGCATGGAACTATTGCCGAAAAATGCAGAACATCAAAAATCTGGCATGGCATCCAGATGACAGTTTCCCGGAGGTGATTTAAATGCTTGTCGTAGATATAACAACCAGATCGCCGTTCAAGGATCTTTTTCCGATCAGGGAAAATATTCTGAACGAAATCGTTAAGGATATAAAGGAAAACGGCTTTGACAAAAGCAGACCGGTTGTCCTCTGGCGGAAGTGCGGACTCACTGTTGTCGACGGGCATACCAGGTTGAGGGCCGCTGAGATTGCAAAGATAAAAGACATTCCGACTGTCATGAAGGATTTTCCCAATGAGAGAGCGGCACTGGAGTATGCCATAAAGTGTCAACGGAACCGCCGCAATCTCTGCGATCAGGAGATACTTCAATGCATTTCCGAATTGGACAAGAGAAAGATGACGGGGCGTCCCAGTAAGGAAAAATTAGCGCCATGTGGCGCTAATTTCGGAAAATCCTCAAATGACACGGCTCAAACATTGGGCATTTCTTCTCGCAAGGTTGAACGAGCAAGAGCCGTTCTCGACAACGCACCTGATGAAATCAAGGAAGCGGTCAAATTAGGAAAAATGTCAATCAACAAGGCATACACCAAGACGAAAAATCCTCCGAAAGGCAGTCCGGAATCTTTGGACAAGGCCGAGGAAGAAATCGGCAATGTCAAGAAGGTTTTGCGCATAATCAAAAAACGCCTTTCACGGGAGCAGATCCAGGAACTGATCAAGCTTCTTCAGGAAGAAAACAGTCAGCAGGACAAGGGGAATTGAAAATGCCGGAAAGTGAAATTGAAAAATCGATAAAGGAGAATGCCGTCGGGCCGAAGTCAGCCGAGAGCGACGGGCAGAAAGTCGAACAGCATTCTATCGCCGACCAGATAGCGGCGGACCGTTATCTGAACTCGAAAAAGGCTATGAAAAGCAGAGGTGTCGGTATAAAAATCTCCAGACTCGTTCCTCCGGGAGGAGCATAATAGTGGACGCGGAAAATACATTTATTTACCTGCCGAACGGGAAAAAATGGTCTGGCGAAAACGGGGCTCGGTCGATTGCTCCACTGCAAAAGACTGCAGGCTGGCAACGTCAGGTACGGGCGCGTTTCGATGCGGCGCAGACCACTCACGAGAATCGGCGCCACTGGGCGGCGGCGGAAAGTCTGAGTGCGGACGCAGAAGCATCGCCGGAAGTCAGACGAACACTTCGTAATCGGGCGCGTTATGAGGTATCCAATAATTCATACGCAAAAGGGATTCTCCTGACCCTTGCGAATGACACTATAGGAACGGGGCCGCGTCTTCAAATGCTTACGGAATCCGAGGATTTGAACCGATGCGTTGAACGGGATTTCATGATGTGGACAACCGCAGTGAGATTACCTGAAAAATTGCGCACGATGAGAATGGCGCGATGCCAGGACGGAGAAACTTTTGGGGTAATGGGAACCAATCCTAAAGTCATGCACGATGTGAAGCTTGACGTCATGTTAATTGAGTCTGATCAGGTTACGAGCGGCTTCTATATAAGTAGGGATGACAACGAAATCGACGGAATATTTTTTGACAGTTTCGGGAATCCGATTTCTTATCGTATTTTGAAATATCATCCTGGTGGCAGCAGTTATAATTACAACAATGCCGCATTGAATATCCCGGCTGAATTTATGCTCCATTGTTTCAGAATGGATCGCCCCGGCCTCCACCGCGGCATTTCGGAAATCACGCCTGCTTTGGGGCTCTTTGCGTATCTCAGAAGGTATTCACAGGCAGTACTTTCCGCAGCCGAAGCCGCCGCTTCTTTTTCGGGAATTCTTTATACTGATGCGCCTCCAAATGGAGAGGCGGAATACATGGAGCCGATGGCGCTGGTCGAACTTGACAGGAACATGCTATTGACGCTGCCCGGCGGTTGGAAAATGGGGCAGATTGACCCCAAGCAGCCCTCAGCAAATCATGCGATGCATGTGGACAGAGTTCTTGAAGAAATCCTTCGCTGCGTCGTGATGCCTTTCAACATCGGAAAAGGGAATTCATCCGGCTACAATTACGCCAGCGGCCGCCTCGATCATCAGGGATATTTCAAGGCTATCCGCGTGGATCAGACGTTCATTGCATCCGTGATACTTGACAAAATATTGGCGCTCTGGTTGAGGGAATATTTTTTGCTGCATCCTGAGATTGAAATAACTATGCGGTATTCCTTGCCACCGCATACCTGGTTTTTTGACGGGACACAGCACGTTGACCCGTTGAAAGAAGCCAGAGGTCAGGAAATCAGGCTCAAAAACAACGTGACGACATTTGCCACGGAATACGCTCTTCAGGGTAAGGATTGGGAAACTGAAATTCGTCAGAGGGCAAGAGAAAAGAAGCTGATGAAAGAGTTGGGCTTGACTGAAGAAGAAGCGATTCCTTCGAATAATAAAAATAAAGACAAAGAGGAGGTAACGGATGAAGAATAGTTAAGTAATAAATGCGGATAATAAATAAACATCAAAATAGAAAGGATTTAAAAATGGGTAAAGAATTCTTAATGATTGAAGCGGCAGCCGAAGGCGGCAAACCTAAGGTAATCGGACTGGCATACAGTGGCGGGAAGATGAGCATTCCGGGCTGGAAGAATCCGATTGTCGTCGACCTCGCCGGGATGCAGATACCGGAACAGGTTCCGCTGCTATTGAACCACGAAAACCGCACATCTTCGAGAGTCGGGATGATCTCGGCAAAGGTAGAGGAAAATACACTGACAATCGAAGGCGAAATCGTGGCCAAAGGCGAACAGGCGGATGGCATCGTAGAACAGGCAAAGTCCGGCGCCGACTGGCAACTCTCTATCGGCGCGGAAGTCGCTGAATCGGAGCTTGTAAGCGACAAGCGTGTTGTAAACGGACAGGCGATCGCAGGGCCGTTTACACACATCAAAAAATCGGTCCTGCGCGAGGTCTCGGTTGTTGCGGTTGGAGCAGATATGTCGACCCGCATGAGTGTCGCCGCAAGTTTCAGTTTAACACCTAAAGAAGGAGAAGAAATGGGTAAAGAAAAGAGTTTTGAGGCAAAACCCGAAAAACCGAAAACCGAAAATCAGGTCATTGCCGATGCTGATATTGCGCTTATGACGATCCGCCAGGAACGTGAAAGAGTGGCAAAAATTCAGTCAATTTGCGCAGGAGAATTCCCGGAAATCGAGAAAGACGCAATCTTTGCCGGATGGACTCTCGAGGAAACTTCCCAGAAAGTTTTGAAGGGCATCCGGGAGAAGCGTCCTGCGGCTGATGTGAACATCACTGTAAAGAGAAAACCGGAAGGTGTCCAGCACAGGAAAACGCTCGAAGCGGCCATGTGCATGAGGATTGGTATTTCCGGGAACGAACTTCTCAAACAATATGGAGATGAAGCAGTTGAAACGGCTTGGAAGGAAAACGATATGCCGCTCCAGATGCTGCTTGTCGAGTGCCTGAAACTGGAAGGCGCACCGGTGCCTCGTTCGTTCGGTAATGAGACGATACAGGCGGCGTTTTCGACGGTGTCTCTGCCGGGAATATTGTCCAATGTCGCAAACAAGAAGCTTTTGCAAAGTTACAGCGCACAGCCGGTTATTGCCACAAAACTTTGCAGCGAAGGCGATCTTTCCGACTTCAAGGAAAACGAACGTTTCCGCCTTACTGATGTGGGTGATCTTGAGCGCGTACCGGACGGCGGCGAGATCAAAGAAGGCAAACAAAAAGAGGAGAAGGCACTAAATCAGCTCGACACTTACGGCAAGAAATTCTGCCTCACGAGGCGCATGATCATCAATGACGATCTGGGCGCGTTCATGAAAGTTCCTGTGGCGATGGGCAATCGAGCCGCTCGTCTGATCGACCAGCTCTTTTTCAAAAGACTCATGGAAAATCCCGACCAGTCGGATGGCAAGAAGCTCTTTCATTCTGAACACAAAAACTATATGGAAGGAGCTGACACCACGCTCAATTTTGAAGGACTGCGAAAGGCTGTCCAGATATTCCTCGACCAGACAGATGCCGATGATCAACCCATCAATATCGAGCCTGCGTTCCTTGTCGTTCCGACTGCGTTGAAGCACACCGCCATCGAATTGACGAAAGGCGCAACGCTCATAATGGGAGGCGGCGAAACCCAGGCAATCCGTCCGGCACTGAACGTTCTTGCCGATGAAAATCTGCAGGTTGTTAGCGCGCCGCATCTTTCGAATTCGACCTACACAAACGCCAGTCCCAAAGCATGGTATCTCTTCGGAAATCCTTCTCAGATAGATACTTTCGAGATAGGGTACTTGCGCGGCAAGCGGACTCCGACCGTTGAAGTCGGCGATACGGACTTCAACACTCTCGGACAGTGGTTCAGGGTCTATTTCGATCTCGGAATACGCGAGCAGGATTTCCGTGGAATGGTCAAGTCCAACGGGCTGTAAGCAATGAAAAACAATTAAGGGAAGGTAAAAAATATGAAAGCAGTTTATCTACAAAGAGGTGATTCGATAGACCACACTCCCAGTGCCGATGTGGGCGCTGGCGATGTGTTAATAATTGGGGCAAATCTGCTGGGGATCGCGAAGCTCGATATCAAGTCGGGTGAACTCGGTGCGCTGGCGCTTGTCGGCGTTTTCGATATGCCGAAAGCGTCGGGAACCGGAACAGCCATCGCAATCGGTGTGACCGTTTATTGGGATGCAACGAACCAGGTGGTTACGACCGACAGTAATTCCGGCGCGAATATCCAGCTCGGAAGGCCTATCGCCGCCGCAGTTGATGCAGATACGACAGTACGTATCCGCCTGAAACAGTAGGAGAAAACGCCGATGGTAGACATCCTGAAAAACGCATTGTCATGGCTGGAATCTCAGCGAAAGAAGCATCTCACTTCGCTTGTTCTTTACAAAAAAGGGAACGGCGGCGGAGCCTCTTTCACTGTCCCGGCCACCATTGGCAAAACCATCTTCAGTATCGAAGATGATTACGGAAGAATTGTCCATTACGAGAGTCGTGATTATTTGATCAGTTCTGCTGATCTCCTCATAAATGGGATAATCATCACACCGCAAAAAGGCGATGAGGTTATCGATGACGGTTTCATTTATGAGGTCATGGCTCCGGCAAACGAGCCGGAATGGAGATACTCTGACACGTATCGAAACACGTTGCGGATTCATACAAAATTAACAGGAAAGGAATAGTTATGCCGAACGGAAATGAAAATCCGGATCATCGCGATTTATGGATAGTAATCAACGATGTAAGACTTGACCTCGCGGAGATAAAAGGAATGCTTAAAATGCATATCGGAGATAGCGGAATACACCATCATCCGCCTTGTAAAGCCGCCTCGGATATGCAGAAAACCATCCTGTCGGCGGCTGGGGCTGCGATACTCGCATTGCTTTCCGCAATAGGCTCGATAATCGCAAATATCATGAGGTGAAGCATGTCGAAACTAACGGATATCGCGGATGCTGTGGCGGCAAAAATAACCAATGCGAACCTTGTTCCTGGGCTTGTCGCTGAGAGGACTTTACTGCCCATTTTCGAGCTCAAGGATTTAAAGACTCTCAAGGTTTCGGTTGTCCCGAAGTCCAGGAAAATAACTCAGGATACCAGGAGCCACGCGAGTGATGAAATCGAGGTCGATATCGGCGTCATGAAAAAGATTTCTGATGATTCGGAACTGGACGGACTTCTGAAACTCGTCGAGGACATAGAGCGCTTGTTCAAAGCCGAGAGGCTGGATGGATATCCTAATGCCGTGTGTGTAAAAAAGGAGAACGATCCGATTTATGACGCAGAGCATCTGCGGCAGTTTCGGCAGTTCACAAGTGTTTTAACTCTAACGTTTAAGGTGTTCTGATGTTCGACTTCAGAATCAAGTGGGATTTTCATCCGAAGAAAATCAAAAACGCGGCGAAAAAGGCCTCGTTCAAAAACCTCGGACATGCCGGTGCGGTAATTCGTCTGGCGGCGAAACAGAGCATAAAAAGGAATCGAAGCGCTTCGATGGCAGGTTCGCCACCTCATACGAGACGCGGACAGTTGAAACGGTCGCTGCGTTATACGGTCGACAAGGGAAATGAGAGTGTTGTAATCGGCCCGACATACACGATGGTCGGACGTTCCGGAATGGCCCATGAATATGGTGGATTTTTTAGAGGAAACAGGTATCCGAAACGTGCATTTATGCAGCCAGCCTTGGATAAGAATAGACGGAAGGTGTCCAAATTATGGGCAAGTGCTGTCAAGTAAATAACGGAGGTAATTCGATATGTTTAAACTAGGATTGGAAGGGAAGCTGTATTACGGCGATGCCGGAAATACGGCTACAACTGAACTCAAAAATGCAAAAGATGTGACGTTAAATCTCGAATCGTCCGAAGCCGATGTAACCACCCGTGCAAACAACGGATGGCGTGCAACAGTAGCGGCTTTGAAGGATGCTTCGATAGAATGGGAAATGGTCTGGGATTCGGCGAATGCCGGATTTGTCGCAATCAAAAATGCTTATTTCAGCGGGTCGGCGATCGCGCTTGCCATTCTCGATGGAGAGGATGGAGAAGGACTCGACGCCGACTTCGCTATTACAAGTTTTTCGAGGTCGGAACCGCTCGAAGAGGCTATGACCGTAAGTGTCACGGCCAAGCCGACTTACTCCACAAGAGCACCCCAATGGAAGGAGGCAACCCCATAATGAAAACATTTAAAGACAACGAAGGACGGTCATGGAATGTATCTGTCAATGTCGCAGCAATGAAAAGGGTCAAAACGCTGCTGAATCTGAATCTCATGGATGCCGTGGAGAGCGATCTCATCCAAAGACTTGCAACCGATCCAATGCTTTTATGCGACGTTATTTACGCAATATGCAAGCCCGACGCTGACAAGCGAAATGTCAGCGACGAGCAATTCGGACAGTCGATGGCTGGCGACGTGATTGAACACGCGACCGTCGCGCTGCTTGAGGAGCTGGTTGATTTTTTCCCGGATGCGAAGCGCCAGGTACTTCGCAAAGCGGTGGAGAAATTCAAAAAGGTGCAGACCCGAGCCGTCGAGACGGCGGACAAATATCTGGACAGTCCAATCTTCGAAAAGAGAATCGAGGACGCGCTGAAGAATATTACCGATTTCTCTGGGAACTTGCCGGAATCATCGGAGTCAATCCTGACCCCTTGACGCTGAAAGAGTTGCTGATCATGGCCGAGGCGAAGAGCAGGGACAATTGGAATCACACGTCGGCTATTCTGGCTCTGATAATCAACGTCAATCGCGACTCGAAAAAGCGCCGTGCGGTAAGTCCCAAGGAACTGAATCCGCATGAACAGAAAAAGAAAACAGTCCTTCGCGGAAAAGGACTGAGAATTTTGAAAGACGTTTTTGTAGATAGGAAAATTGAATGAGTGCAGGAACTAACATCAAAGCAGGCGCGGCTTATGTCGAGCTTTTTATGCAGGACAACAGGCTTGTCCGAGGGCTGAACGGCGCTCAGAAAAAGCTGAAAGCCTTCAGCGAATCTGCTACGCATATGGGCAAGAAGCTGCTTGAAGCGAGCCTCGTCATGGCTGCGCCTTTTGCGCTGGGAGTAAAGGCGGCCGCCGATTTTGAAGAGGAGATGGCGAACGTTTCAACCATGCTCGATCAGCCTGATAAATTCATGGGAGCTTTCAAAAAAGGCGTCACGGATATGTCCATAAAATTCGGTGAGGACACGGGAACGCTGGCAAAAGGTTTATATGATATTTTATCAGCGTCAATACCTGCCGAGAAAGCTCTTTACGTCCTTGGTATTTCCGCAAAAGCGGCAAAGGCCGGGGTAACGGATACCGGCATTGCCGCCGATGCAATAACCACAATCCTAAATGCTTACGGGTTGTCGGCAAGCCGTGCGGGTGATGTTTCGGATTGGCTTTTTTCCGTGGTCAAAAAGGGAAAAACTACTTTTGCTGAATTGGCGCCTGCTGTCGGGATGGTTGCGACGACTGCCGCGACTGCCGGTGTCGGCATGGACGAGTTCGGCGCCGCCATTGCAACAATGACCCGAAATGGGGTAAATACCGACAATGCGGTTACCGCCTTGAATGCCATCATTACGAGTTTTCTTTCTCCCTCAAAAGAGGCTGCGGAATACGCCAGGAAACTTGGTTTTGAAATGTCATCTGCCACTATCAAAAGCGGCGGATTATTGGGAGTCTTTCAGAAGATATCGAAATTGTCGCCGGACGATATAAGCACATTATTTCCCAATGTAAGGGCATTGCGAGGCGTACTTCCGGCCATTCAAAATATGAAGGGTTTCATCGAAGACATCCAGGTCATGCAGAAGCGTGCTGGCGCCGCCGACCGAGCATATAAAAAGATGAGCAACACCTTGTCGTTGGCTCTCGCCAGAATGAAACAGGCAGGGATCGCGATTTTTGTCGAAATAGGCGAAGCGTTATCGGGTTCAATCAAACGGATGTCAAAGACAGTCGTTCGTTATATGGGGCTGATTCGCGAGTGGATTGCGAACAATAAAGAGGTCGTCATTTCGGCCTTGAAAATCGTTGGTGCGATAGCGGCGGCTGGTACGGCGCTTATCGTCATCGGGACGATTGCAAAGAGCGTGGCTTTTGTGTTCGGCGGCATCTCGGCAGTCATTGCCGGAGTCGGAACGACGATCAGCATTCTTATAACGATAATCGGAGCCATTCTCTCCCCCATCGGACTTGTCGTTACTGCCATTGCGGGACTGGGAATTGCCATCCTTTATTATACTGGACTTGGCGGCAAAATGCTCGGCTGGCTGAGTGAAAAGTTCCAGGCGTTAAAGGATTTTGCGATGAAGTCTTTTGATGCAATAAAAAACGCCATGACGGCTGGTGATTTCACGCTTGCGGCGAAGATACTTTGGACATCGCTTCTGGTCGCCTGGCAAAGCGGCGTCAATTTACTGAAAACGCTCTGGATTGAGTTCAAGTCATGGTATCAGAAAACGACGAGTGAGATTTTCCTCGGATCGCTCGCTATCATCAACGACAGCTGGGCAGGACTCCGGAAAGAGTGGGTGAATACTGTGAGTTTTCTCACCGGCTTTTGGACAAAATTTACGGGTACCATAATAAAGACATGGAATGAAGTCTACGGATTTCTTACCAAGAAATGGCTCGACATTATCGGAATGTTTGACCAGTCGATTGATGTGGAAGCGGCGAAAGCTCAGGTCGACCTTGAAACCTCTCAAAAGAATAACGTCCAGGATGATGCCCTTGCGAAAGTTGAGTCCGACCGGAGCAGTAAAATTGCTGAAATTGAGAACCGACGTCAAGCAACGGAGAACTTCCTCGGCGGCATGATGTCGGATGATCTCCGCAATCAGCAACAGGAATATGCCGACGAGCTTGCCGAATCGCAGAAGAAACTGGAAGCCGCAAGGTCCGAATGGAAAGCCGCAATCGAGGAAGCGAAAAGCAAACGGACGGAGTCCGGCAACCTCAAAAGCGGCAGCGGGCGCAGCCTCAATTTAGGAAGCCTGAAGGATGCTATGAAGGGAGCTTCATCCCAACTTGATGTTGCGAAGGGAAAAGTCGATGTCGCAGGCTCGTTCTATGCCGCGTCCGTGCGTTCGTTGTCTGCCGGGAATGCTTCCGAAAGGACAGCGAAAGCCGTCGAGGAAACCGCGAAAAACACAAAGAAAACAAACCAGCTTCTGGAGAAGCAAAGTTCCTCCGATGAAATGGTTTTTGAGTGAGGAACAAGATAAAAATGACAGTAAAAAGGAATTACTTAGTGAGTTCAAAATCTATCTTAACTCTGAATCCAAGAGCTGCTGCATATTTTTTCAGTGACATCATGCTGGGAAGCGTTTTTGTGTTCCCGGACGCAAGTCGTTCAATACGAGCGACGGCTGCCTGGCTAGTATGCATCTTCCGAGCTATTTCCTTCTGGGTAATGCCGGCTTTTTTTCGTGCTTTAAGGACGATGTCAAGTGCGGATATTTCGGGATCAATTTCATTCCATTTCTTTGTGAAATCGGCGTTCTTCATCGCCTTGGCGAGCATTGCTTCTCTGTCATGTGTGACAGGCTTGAATCCTTCTGTTCTATTTCCACGCATTTTGCACCTCCTTCATTCTTTTTCTTGCCGTATCCAAGTCGTTTTTAGGCGTTTTCTGAGACTTTTTTATAAAAGCATGCAGGACAACAATTTTCTTCCCAATGACAGTACAGTAAAACGCCCGGCCTATACCTTCCTGACCTTTTGCTCTTATTTCAAAAAGTCCATCGCCGAGAGCTTTTGTGTGAGGTTCTCCGAGGTTGGGGCCATATTCAATCATTCTGTCTGCGAGATTGAAATAGCGCTTTTTGATTCCAGCCGGAAAATCCTCGACATCATTTTTCACGCTCTGATTGTAATAAAAAATACTGAACATACAAGCCTCTCTTATAAAGAATATATCAAAATTGATATAATGTCAATAGCCAAAATGAAGTTTTTAGATTTTTCTTTCGAGTATAAAAGTTTAAAAGGCTCAAGATAATGGTGCGAGTAGAACAAGCATTTTTCGACCGGACTCAGGCAATGGGGAGCGACGGGGCTTATACGACCGCCGATGTCCCGTATTTTGTGTTTGGGGCGGAGGATGAAGACGAGGCTGTTCAGTGTGTTTTTAATGTTGCTTCAGCGACGTTCAATGGGCTGGTTCTGGACTCGGTTGAGAACGACGAGAGGATCAATGAAACGACGTTCAAGGTTGTTGTCAGGTACAAGGAAAGCGAAGATTCAAATGATGATTCTGAAACTGAGGTTGAGCCTGTTTATTCGTTCGATACGGGCGGCGGAACCCAGCACATAACACAGTCGCTTCTGACCGTCGGCAAGTACCCGAATGACGCGCCAAGCTTAGGCGGAGCAATCGGTTATGACGGCGATGCCGTGGCGGGTGTCGACATCGTCCAGCCGGTGTCGAATTTTGCAGAGACTCATTATCTTGATGACACCACGATCTCGACGACGTACAAGAAAAATGTCTCGACCATAACCGGGACGATGAACAACGGCTCGTTCCGTGGCTACGATCCCGGCGAGGTTCTTTTCCTGGGGGCAAGCGGAACGAGAAAAGGCGACAGTTCGAGCTCACAGTGGGAGGTTACGTACAAGTTCGCGGTGTCGCCGAATAGGAAAAATTTCAAGGTGGGCGATATCACGGTCAGCCAGAAATATGGTTGGGACTACATGTGGGTCAGGTATGCGGATCATGTCGACGACGAGAAGAAAACACTGCTCAAAAAGCCGGTCGCCGTCTATGTCGAGCGGGTTTACAAGGTTTCAAATTTCGGAATTTTAGGGATAGGAACTTGAGATATGAAAAAGGTTAAATCAAGAGAAAAGTTCAGCGTCAAGGCGGAGACTTGGAATTCGTTCATTAACGCGGCTGAATTTGTGAAGCAGAGACAGGCCGATATGAACAGCCAGACGGGTCGCCGCGACACCAAGTCCGGGACGGTCATGCTTCGCAACGGAACCGATGAAGCGCTGGGACAGTTTGCCCTCGTGTGCATCGGAGACCTGATAATCACACCCACGGATAACGAGCAGGAGTTCAGGAATAAAACGCCTGTTTTTGAGGCTGTTCCTCTCTCGGGATCGAACAAAGACAAGCCATTTGCTGTCCTGCAGAAGCCGCTTGCGAAGAAAGAGTGCGGCATCGCGCTGGTCGCGGGGATTACTCCGGCAAAAATAAACGTCTCGAGCGAGAGCCATGAATATGCCGAGGCCTCGGCTGACGGATTGAAATCTTCCGATTCCGGAGCCGTTCGAATATTATGGAAAGAATCCGGCACCGGCGAAAAATGGGCAATAGTCAATCTGGGGTCCGCATCACCGTCCGGTGGCGATGAAACAAAGCATGTTTATCTCGGGACGATCAATGGGGCGAATGGCGGAGGAAGCTACAGCGTAACGGTTTATAAAGAAGGAGATACGCTGATAATGAATGCATCATTATTGGGCTGGAACGACGATTATGCCGACCTGACTACGGGCCAGCAAGTCTATGTGATTTTTACAAAGGGCCAGACTCTTCCGGCCCAGATTGAGGTTTGAAAAATGTACTATTTATTGAAGCAAAGAGACATTCTTGTTCCGTCCGACGTCCAGAGTTGGTGGGGCAACTGGGAAGCTGAGCTTCTGTCGAGCAAAGTCATCTCCGGGCCGACCGTCTGGCAGCTCGCGAGCCTTCCGAACTGGTACCTCTACCAGAGGCAGGCATACAACTCATCGACTACGGAATATGTTCTGCATAATATGTCGGTCACTGGCTCCATCGGGAGAAGGCTGAAAGTCACGATTGACGGCTCGCAAGGCTACGGATATTTTCATCCGTATCCTGTCATCAGCGACACGCCTCGTTTCGGGTACCTGAAAACGACGCACAGCAATCCACGTTATTTATGGGTAGCGACTTACGGTACTTCGACATGGCCTGTGATAACAGTCGGGACTTCGCTCGGGACGCGATATAACTATGACAACACCAGTGACGATTTCTATTTCAAAGCCAGTGGCGGCTGGAAAAAGCCTGCTCAATTAGCAACGGGCGGTTATATAAGTGCGAATGTTTCGATAACGGCTGAGGAAGACGATGCTTATAAATTGATTTACGGCTCGTTTCCAATCGGAGTTTACAAGAACCGGAACAACAAGGAAGCCCTGGTCGGCTTCATCGGATTCACTCTAAAACTGAACGGTTCCGATCCATATAACACAAGCTCTGCAATGACAAACTATGTTCAATATAATGACGAGAGGATAATTCTGCTGGAATCACAAGTTGCAAGTTTTATGGCGCGTACCAGTACGCCGCTTAATCTATATATGGACTTAACTGATTACTATACCGGAGGACGTTTCAAGACAAGCGCCGAGTGCCGGATTTACGAGACAGATTTATCATACTGGAAATACACTGGCATCCTGCCATATCACTCAGGAATGTCGGTGGTTACGCTTACGAGAGTGTGGGCAGGAAGCGGAGATGACCCGTATCCGTTCACAATAACTCTCAGCTTCTCGGAATATCAGGCACACATTGGCTCCAAGACAGCCGCACGGCTGATCACTTTTTTACCAACAGCTTACAATGGACATTGGCAATAATGGGCTGGAATAATTACAACATAAACTGGAATAATCCTGAATATTGGAAAGCGGACTGCCTGGATGCGCTCAGGCGGGCCATTCTCGAAAGGGCTCCCTTTTACAGTAACAAAAATGGTCAGACAGAGCGGAGTTTTGCCCAGATTAACAATACTTTTGCCGTGAACAGGGAAAGCGGGGATATTTTGTTTACTCACGATTACTATAACAACAATAATTTCTCGCTTGGTTACCGTGATGCCGAAGTAAATAAATCCGTGACGAATCCCATTATTAAGCCGATGGGATGTCAAAAACTCAGCTTTCATCAATACACGCAGATGGGACATGCGATTGATGCCGCCATCCAGAAAATGGTTTACTCGTCCACCTATATGTGGATTCGCTGGTGGGAGGTGGATAATTTTGAAGGGATATATTACGACACATATACCAGTCCGACCATTACCAGCATGCTTACGCCAAAGTCCACATTAAACTGTTCGACATACCACAATTTTGCAGTCATTACGGAAGTTACCGATATATTGGAATATATAGGAGACGACCAACTTTATCTATTCTCTGATTACGGAGATAATACCAAATGGGCGCGTCAGAAATATCATATTCTCAATGCGTTAAAGGTTTTTGTGCAACGCAGCCCGTGGGCAAATCCTATCGCGACATCCCAGAACTTCAACGCGATGGGGTCTTATGTTTTACATCGAAAGAGCAAACACTCCGCCTGGTATTCCAAGGACACTGATGCAGGACACCCGGACGACCCGGATTATAACAGTGAAGCTGAAGGCGGCGATCTGCCTGTTGAAACGTCATTATCGGCTGTGTTTGAAAAGCTTAAGACGAATGCTAAAACACCATATTATGATTCGGACGGGGCATTTGTAGACAGTGGGTCCTATTACGGCTGGCGTCTCTATTGTTCTGCGCATACTGGCATGACTACCTATCCCGATGGAAGCGTGTCCATTACCGATAGTTCGTTCGGGAATCTTGAATATGATGAATTCTTTGCTGGGGCATTGGCGACACGCGCTTCAGTCCCGTTGAATGTGGATACGTATGCGATGTTGTTTGAATGGGGTTATAACGGGTCCATCGGAATTAATCCAGATACAAAATATGATCATAACAATGAAATAGACCCTGAATATATCCACCGATGGGCGCCATTTGAGTCATGGAATCCTCTGGGATTAGGCAGTAACGAATTGAGAACTTTGCAATACGTTAAGTCTTACAGGCTTGAGGCTAAAACAGATTTTCAGGATGCTATTGTTGAGCTGTTCAGGCCGTCTGCTGAAATTCCTTCCCTGCCGACAATACCGGAACAGCAGGACGAGTACCGGGTGTTTAAAACTGGTTCTTTTTCAGCTTATTACTATTACCAGTTTCTCCATGTGATAAAACCCGAGTTTGAATTTCAGGGTTGAAAAAAATGGATAATAAAAGGGATTAAATGCAGAAAATAGTCATATATCTGAAGGCTGGTGATGTCGTGGCAACGGTTGTCGACGAATTCAATCAGCCGGCAAAGACAACTCCCTCAATAACAAGGGGAATGAGGGCATTGCTCTGTCTGCGGCTCATGGACAAGGAAGGAACGGCGTTCTCTGCGGCAAATCTCGACTATATCGGCTGGGATTTTGTGCTTGCACACGACTGGAATATTGCGACGCCCGTCCAGATCAGGATGCAGGTTGATATCAGCATTACCGAGGTAACCGTCAATGAGAAAGTTTTTTCACAGATAAACATTCCGCTCAACGAGACCAATACCGATGAGTTGATTGCTGTATTGGGTAATTCCCCAAGCATAAAACTGGGTGCGGAACTGGCAGGTTATGAATCGGGAGAAGACGATCCGGGCTTCCTTATCCAGTTCGATATGAGCGTGCGAAACCGTCGCGGTACCGGAGGTACGGATACTCCGACACCCGTGACAAACGGCACATATTCGATTGCGCAAATTAATGATTTACTTGATAGCAAGGCCGACGTCAATCATACGCATCCCGAGAAAGATTGGGTGATCGAAGATCACATTTTAACAGCTGATGACATCATAGCAAAGCAGATAATTCTGGCAAATACGCCATCAGATAAAGAGTCACTGACCCTAATAATAATAGGAGGGCTGGAGCAACATGAAAGAATAGATTTTTTACTTACGGATTCAACGGTTTCATGGAATGGATATCTCCTCGAAAATGAACTCGCAGAGGGTGATACGCTGAGAATAAAATATCAAATAGAAGGGTAAATATTATGTCAAAAATGAACGCAAAATGGATTAACAAGGACGCGCAGTCGCTTGAAAATGACGGCGTAAATCTGAGGGTAAAGGTCGATGCGTCGGGCGCGCTGGAGCGTACCGCGAACGGCCTGAACATCAAAAATGGCGGCGTCACAAACGATCAGCTCGCCGGAAATATCGACTTCGAGAAGTTGGCCGATAACGCCAATATAGCGCGTCTAGATCAGGACGAAACTGTCGCCGGGAATTGGAACTTCACCAATGCTCCGACCGCATCGGCTGATCCCACGACTGACAATCAGCTGGTTCGAAAAGCCTATGTTGATGCCGTGGCGCAAGGCCTTGATATCAAGCCTTCAGTGAAGGCGCTTGCTGACTCAAATCTGACGATTTCAGGAACCCAATCGGTCGATGGGACTTCACTCGTTGATGGCGACCGTGTTCTTCTGATAAACCAGACGACCTCATCTGAAAACGGCATCTGGCTCGTGAGACCAGAGTCTTGGGAACGGCCCGTGGATTTTGCGGCCGGACTCTCTGCGGCTGGCTCATTCTGCTTCGTCGAACAGGGTACGAATTATGCCGATTCCGGCTGGGTCTGCACCAGCGACAGTCTCGCTGATGTTGTAGGCACAAACGACCTCAATTTCACACAGTTCAGCGGAGCTGGTTCGATAACTGCCGGTAACGGTCTGCAAAAGACAGGCAACACATTGTCGGTGAAGTCTTCCGACCTTCTCAGTGGTGGCACGGCAGAAATTGATGGCGATAAAATCGATATCGATTATACTCCGACAAACTATACGCCCGACACCACGCCAGCTGAAGTCGACAGCGCGAGTGAATTATCTGCCCATCTTGCCGGGATCGACAACGCATTGGCAAATCTTTCCGGCGAGGAAATAGTTCAGGAAATGCACACGGTGACAGCCGCCGAAGTTACCGCAGGTTACTTCGCTCTTGGCAACACGCCGGTGAACGCGCAGGCGGTCAGGATGACTGTTCTCGGCGGCCCGATGCAGGTCAATAAACAGGTCGTCGGAACCAGCGGCGCGACTGCTGATTTCGATGTCCTGAACGATACGGAACTGCACATCAATGGCAACGGCGGAGCGACCGGGCTTTCGGGCGATATCGGCGAAGGCGATGTGTTGATACTCGAATACCAGAGCTGACCAGAGCAGGCTCTGGACTTTACTTTCTCCCGACCACGAAGTGGCATAAATAACCTGCTTCGCAGGTCGGGAGGGGATTGAATTATGGAGAAACAATGAGCAAAACAGGCAGAAAATGGCTGAAGACAAGTTGGTCTGATCCGGACTGTGTTCGCGCCCAGGATATCCCTCTTTCGGCAACGGAGTCCGTTAAGGATAGATTGGATAATGTTTACCCAAAATCAGAGACTTATTCAAAAAGCGAAGTTGATAGTATAGTCGAAAATTCGAGCAGTGGGAGCGTTGGAGCGCAGAGTAATATCTTCATTAATGGCAATTTTTCAGTCTGGCAACGTGGCGTAAGCAGTTCAGCGATATCGACAAGCCGCGCATATCTTGCCGACAGGTGGTCTCTCCAGACTGGCGGCGGGACACTTGCCTCGGTTGCAAGATCCGCAAGCGTGCCAAGTACCAGCCGCTCAAGATATTCCATGCAGTTAACTGGCGCTTCCGGCGTGACTGCCGTCTATATCGGGCAGCGAATCGAGGCAATGAACACACCCCGAAGCACGGTCTATTTTTCAATATATATTTACAACGGATCAGGTGCCGTTTTTTCTCCCGTGCTGCAGATCAGGACGCCGTCAGTCTCCGACACTTGGAGCAGCATAACGACTGTGGATTCGGCAACTTTGCAGGAATGTCCCGACTCTGCATGGACAAAAGTCACCTGGACAGGTGATTTATCCGGCTATTCAAATATCGGAAACGGTGTGGAATTTCGACTCGTTATTCCCTCCGGGAGTCTAGTTGCCGGTGATGTGGTAAAACTTGCAGATGCGGCACTTAGCTATGGCATTTCCTATGTGGCGCCAATCATAAAAACATATGCTCAGGAATACATGGACAGTCTGCGTTATTTCCGCCAGGAAACGGAAGGCGGTGAGTTTGTCATCTATGGACTTTATTCCGGTACTTCAGGAAATTACGTGGGAATTCCGGTCTCGTTTCCTGTTCCGATGCGAGTGGCTCCTACGATTACAAGAATCGGAACGTGGATTGTCAGCTACTGCAACCAGCCGACCATCACATACGGTCCGACAACAACGACTTTTATTTTAGGGGCTACTTCGACATCAGTCGGTCGTATTTCGTTCAATAATGTTACGGAAGGCGTCGGATTCACCTTCGATGCCGAGCTTTAAACTGGAGATTTATCATGCGCTATAAGTGGGTGAATGAAAATGAACTTGTTCTTGATACTGAGAACAACGCGAGTATCCCAGTCGGCAACGGAACAGCTTCCGATTTGGAATTCCAAAATTGGATAAGAGAAGGCAACGAACCCGATGCCGCAGATGAAGAAATTGAACCAATAAAATATATATCGAAATTGACGATAGTCGACAGGCTTGAAGCGATTGGAAAGAGGGCGCTTGTCAAGGCGGCATTAGCCAATAACGAATATGCCAATGACCGCTGGAATGCGGCAACGGAAATCGCCATAAATGATACGCAAGTAATCGAATTATTAACGGCTTGCGGAATCGACGCAGGCACAATTTTATACTAAATAAAAGGAGGATCTATGAGAATCACAAAAACAGTCATCGCAATAGCAGCAGTGGGAATCTTAACGGGATGCACGGCCTTGAAGGAGAAGACGGTCGCGATCGAATCGAAGGTTTATGGCGTCGATTTGCAAGTGCCGAACCTTTACAGTTCAAGCTCGATAGCGTGCCTGAAATTGGGGGTAATCATAACGCGTTTCGCCGATGCTCCGGAAGGTGGCGAAGTTGACATGTCGACGACCTACAACGACATCAGTTTCTGGACGGGTTCCGGCAACGGCACAACGACTTTCAAAATCAAAGGACCGGCTATTAAAACCGAAGAAGAAGCGACTAAGACAGAGGAAAAATAAAAGCTGTTCCTATGCTACATGCAAATAGCGCGCCAGAACAGGGGATTAAGGCATAATTCATTAATAATAAATAGCTTATGTTTGAATGATAATTCGTTGCTAATGTCTTTTAATGCTTTATAATGACACTAGAAAAGCATAAAACATTTAACAGCAACGAATAGAAGGAGTTAAAAAAAATGAATGCATCGGAAATCACAATCGGGAAAAAGTATCAGGTAAAAGTCGGAAGAAACGAAATCGAAGTGACCGTCATAGAACAGACGGAACGCGGCTGGAATGTCAAAGCTCCTTCGGGGAACAAGTTTCCTGTCAACAATGCCGAACGCTTCATCAAATGCCTTGAGGTTCACGAGCTTCCAGTTCTGCAAACCGAAAAGAAAATGTCCATGCTCGATGCGGCTGTGGAAGTATTAAAAGTTGCTTCGCAACCCATGTCGGCAAAGGAGATGATAGCGGCAATGGCCGAGGCAAATTTGTGGAAAAGTCAGACCGGGAAAACCCCAAGCAACACGCTCTCCGCCGCTATCGGACGGGAAATTTTGACGAAGGAAAATTCCCGATTCAAAAAAGCCGAAAAAGGCAAGTTTACACTGAATGGATGATAGAATTACCGCATTTGGAACTCTAAGCAGGCGAAGCCTGCGCTGGGTTCCAAAAGAGCCTGGCCCCCGCCACGGGCAGGCTTACCGATTGAGATAATCGGTGCGCATTGAATTACGGCCTGTGATCGACGTCATAAAATTACCATTGCATAAGTTCTGGAAGTGGGGTGCAGGTCTTCGACCTGCTCGCCTTCGGCGGCGATAGAGTCGGCCTCGTGAATTGAATCAGAAGATTGTCAAAAATGGGAAATACTATAAAAGAAAGGATGCAATAATGGCAGATGATAAAAACCGCAACTCCGTTCTTCGCCAGCTCGCGGCATTGCAGAAGATGTCGCTTGAGGAACTTCAGAATAAATGGCGCGACCTCTACGGTTCCGAGCCGCCGAGTTACGGCAGGGATTTTATGTTTCGACAGCTGGCTTATCGTTTGCAGGAGCTTTTTTACGGTGGCCTAAAAAAAGAAGTGAAAGACGTATTACAGAAATCTGAATCAAATAATGATTATTCAAAAAACGGCAAGAAATCAGATTTCACAATCGGGACGCAGCTTGTCAGAATGTGGAACAAGAAAGAGCATAAAGTATCTGTAGTTCAGGGCGGATTTGAGTACGAAGGACAGAGGTTTCGTTCCCTTACGGCAGTTACGGAAAAGATTACCGGATCGCACTGGAACGGGCGCCAGTTTTTTGGATTGTCAAAGCTGGACAGGATGCCCCGCGGCACGAGAATAAAAAGAACAATTAATGAGAAAAAGGGATGATCATGAATGGAGATAAAGTTGTCAGATGCGGTATATACACAAGAAAATCCCATGAAGACGGTTTGGAACTCGAATTTAACTCATTGGACGCGCAACGGGAATCTGCCGAAAATTACATCGCCAGTCAGAAGGAAAACGGCTGGATAGCATTGCCCGAAAAATATGACGACGGCGGGTTCTCAGGAGGCAATATGGAGCGTCCGGCTCTGAGGCATCTAATGAATGAAGTCAAAGCTGGAAATATCGATTGCATAGTTGTTTACAAGATAGACAGGCTCTCCAGATCGCTTCTGGATTTTACCCAACTTATCGAGAATCTCAACAAGTATAACGTGAATTTTGTTGCGGTTACACAGCATATCCAGACTACCGATTCGGCAGGGCGAATGATGCTCAATATTCTGATGACATTCGCACAGTATGAAAGGGAAATTATTGCGGAACGAATCCGTGACAAAATAGCGGCTTCGAAGAGGCGCGGTAAGTACTGCGGAGGCTATCCTATTGTAGGTTATGATGTCGATTCTGAAAAGAAAAAGTTGGTAATAAATGAGAAAGAGGCCGAAATCGTAAAATATATTTTTGCACGTTATCCTGAATTAGGTTCCGCTAAAAAGCTGGCTGCTGAGCTTAATGAAAAAAGTTACAGGACAAAGACATGGACTTCCAGAAAGGACAGGCATCATGAAGGCCAGCCGTGGAATACAGGTCATATCTTCCGTGTCTTGAACAGCCCGGTTTATCTTGGAAAAGTGACTCATTATGAAAAGACTTTTCCAGGCGAACACGAAGCAATGATAAGTCAGAAGGCGTGGGATAAGGTTCACCAGATTTTTGAGGACAGTTGTCACGGGCAGAAACGGAAAAGTAAAATCGAAATGAATACGCCGCTTCGGGGAATCATCAGATGCGGACACTGCGGCGGCGCGATGGCTCCGACTTACAGCAGAAACGGTAAACGGCGCTATACATATTACTTCTGCCAAAAAGACTCGAAGCGTGCGGTCAGTACCTGTCCGTTGAAGCGGATTCCCGGCGGGGATGTCGAAAAAGCCGTTATCCAGCAGCTGGGCGCGGTATTCAGGACTCCGAGCCTGATGGCCCATACTTTCGCAAAGGCAAGCGAGCTTGAGACATCCGAACGGGAGAAGTTGCTAATAGAAAAGCAATCATGCGAAAGAGAAATTTATAACATTCAATCTGAAATTACCAAATTGAGGGGTACTAATTTGCCCGAAAAAGATGAGAAAATAGAATCTGTTAAAAATCTTGTGACACGGCTCAATGGGATAAAAGAGGAGCTTGTCCGTTTCAAAGCGGAACCAATAGAAGAGCAGGATATCGGCAATGCGTTCGGAAATATCGAGGAACTTTGGGACATGCTCTTTCCGACAGAGCAATACCGATTGATGCGTCTGATGATCGAGAGCATAAATGTTATGGAGGACTCAATCAGTATCATTCTGAAGACTGACGAGATGCCTTCATTGATAGCGGAACTTTCGGGGATTGATATTTCAGACAGGAAGGAAAAGACGATGACAGGTAAAGAGGCTGGGACTGTTTTCCCGGAAATTCTGCCGGAAGGCAAAGTGATGCTGCGAGTCCCGGCGTTTTTCAAATACAAAAACGGACGCAAGATGATAATCACGCCTGAAACTCTGGAAGGGAAAAATCCAGAAAGCCCGTCAAAAGTTCAGAATCCGATAG
>Ga0209417_1002374_pt1 | contig 29283 bp, 26 predicted proteins | sample RifGroF2_FD_184002 | JGI IMG/M metagenome (GOLD analysis project Ga0209417, IMG submission 184002) | Groundwater microbial communities from Rifle, Colorado, USA - Groundwater F2 (SPAdes) (version 2) | ecosystem: Environmental > Aquatic > Deep subsurface > Groundwater | place: Rifle, Colorado... | reverse complement strand
ATTTTCTCGAATCATTATTATCTATCTGATTATCAGATAAATATACAATTTTTAAACGACAAAAACAAGCTTTATTATTGATATTCAGATACTTAAATACAATATTTTTTTAGATGCGTTGGCCCTGCGCTCAAAATACTCTTTAAAAACCTTGTTGATGTCCTTTTTTTCTTTTCAGATTCATACTTCTTCTGGTATTTCAAAAATTCTTGTACTCTGACTAGCCTACAATATCTAGGTACTGGTTTTGATTGATCTTATTTTTTCTTTGCCCGTGCAACTTCACTTTTATCGGTTTTATCGTTTGGCAAAATCGCTTTTTCATCAGCATTACCACCGGTTTCCGGATTATTTGGGGCAACAATACTGCTAGATTTATTACTTCTCGAAGAATTGTGATCCTGTGCTTTAGTCTGGCCACCCGAATTCAATTCTGATTTGGATTGGTAATAATCATACCCCTTTTTTTTTGTACTGCTGTTGTTATTCTGACCTCCAGTATTTGGCTGATCAATTGTTGCTTTTGATTCGGTACGGTTACTTCTTACTGTGTTGTTGTTTTGTGCTTTTGTCTCAACCGTTTGATTGGGTTGCTGAACAGGTGTAACAGTTGTTTTTGCTTGCTCCTGCGCATTGGTTATTGAAAAGACACACAAAGCACAAAATAAAATTGAAGCGCGAATATTTATTTTCATTTTTTAGAATTTTAAAAAGTTATGGTGAACATGATAGATTGGTCAACCAAGTCATTTTCAGCCAAATTAAGGTCATGAACCTGATGGTAGTTGTATTCCACTCCCACCTTTTTATAAAATAATCCGGATCTGACTAAGATTGACCGGCGGCTGGCATCAAAGTCCTGAAAAAAGTTTTCTCTTGACAGGGCCACAGCTTTGGCATTTAATACAAAACTCAGTGATTCTGAAATTTGTGAGTTAATGCTGCATTCAATAATTCCACTAAACCCGGACTCAAAATCTGATTTACCTCCATTAATGTCGTTCTGTATTTCAAATTTTTTATTCAAGGTTTGCTGAAATGCGTATCCAAGTCCGTAGGTTAATTCCCAGGTAGTATGATCCTTGTCCTGGTAGGAATAATGCTTCTGACCTAAAAACAAGGTCTGGTACAGAAAAAGCGGATCGAGAAAGCCTGTAGGAACATCATTAATTGTTCCTTTTCCCAGGCTGGTTTCAGCTGTCGTTTCAAGAAATAGCCTGATTACCGGGATTTTAATCAGTGGAATGGAAGGAGTTAACGAAAGGATAAAAGCATCCTGCAACTTCTCGGCATCACCTTCGGTTATTTTGCTCTCCCCATATTGCATAAATAAAGTCGAGCTGAAATCAAATTTCCTACCGATGTAATCAAAGTCAGAATTTAGAGTCCCCAGCCACTGAAGGTTCGTTGTACGTTCACCATCGGCATTCGAGTCTGTAAATGTTAACCCCAGGCTTGGACGCAGATGAAAATGCACCTTCTTTTCACCACTTTCAGCAGCAACAGAATCACTATTTTGAAACTCATTGCTGGACGATGGAAAAGCATAGATTTTTGAAAATAATCCGGTAAGGATTATCAGCAAAAAAAGTGCGACCGAAATTTTCATGGTCAGTTGAATTTGTGATGGCTGTTTTTACTTCATCAGGGTAACGTGGCCGGTTTTTGTATGTTTGGAAGCCATATATTCGCCATTCTCAACCGTTAAGTTAAAAGTTGCTTCGTACCGTTTAGCGACACCACTTCCGGCATTAGATTCACCCCAACTCCACGATACAACCAAATCACAGTCATTGTCCTTTCCATCCGATGGCAAAGTAAATCGATCATTTACCACTGGTAATTTTGTAGACCGTCCATCAATAGTGATCATAACACTCAAGTCGCTATATGATACCTTCCCAGTTGACTGTTTGGTAGGTGATTCTCTTGCCAGCAATGGACTGCTTTTATCCAACTCTTTGGTGATTACAAACGGTTTATGTTGCCTTTTACCGGATGACTGTCCACTCGCAGCATCACGCGGACTTTTTACATCATATTCAAAGGCAATACTGCAACTGCCATCAGCACAGCGAATTTTACCAGTGCATGCTGCAGCATTTTGTTCACCGGAACGATCATTAGATTGATTACTTTTTGTCTTGGTTTTTTGAACTCCCATTGTTTCCTGAGCAAATAGCTGTCCGGAAAGGCTAACTGTAAGAAAGAAAGCCAACAAAACAAACATTCTCTTTTTCATAATAGTTTTATTAAAGTTGATAAATTGCGTTTTCTTTTAGGTTTCTAATTTCAATTCTAAATATAAAGACAAACAAGTCCTTTATTTGTTTATGATCAAGCTCAAATATTTCTAGAAACTATACTGAAATTAGAAAATTGAATTATTCATGGAAAGAATAGTATATCAACGAATGTTTCAATATATTTGATTAAATTTTTTTTAATGAATATTCTGAGAAATGAACGAAAATAATTTTCCAAACATTCTTATTGCCGAAGATGTTGAGTCAAATTTTCTTTATTTGAAGGCTGTTCTCAGCAAATTAAATGCAACTGTTTTTTGGGCAAAAAATGGAATCGAAGCCGTAGATTTATGCACTCCGGAAAATGCGATTGATTTGGTTTTGATGGATCTTCAGATGCCAGAGATGAATGGATATGAGGCTACTCAGATTTTGAAAAAGCAATATCCCAATCTTCCTATTGTTGCTCAAACCGCATTTGCAATGTCTGACGACCGCGAAAAGGCTATGGATGCCGGATGCGATGATTATCTGGCCAAGCCAATCAAATCAAAAGATCTGCTGAGTGTAGTTGGAAAATACATCAAGATATAACCCTGAAAAGTTGATCCTGAGAAAAACGTCCTTCTAGAATTTAGAAGGACGTTTTTTGTAATTGTGCGTATGGATTAAGTACAGATCAATCATTACTTTTGCCCGAAGGCTTTTTATAGCCTGATTAGTTAGAATATAACAGAGATAAACCATGGAAACAGAAATAAAATCAAACAAACAATTTCTCCTTGATCAGCGATACTTGAAAATGGCTTCTGTCTGGGCACAGAATTCATACTGTAAGAGGCGACAGGTGGGAGCATTACTTGTGAAGGATAAAATGATTATATCGGATGGATATAATGGAACACCTTCAGGATTTGAGAATAATTGCGAGGACGAAAACAACACTACCTATCCGTACGTTTTACATGCTGAGGCCAATGCAATAACCAAAGTTGCCAAATCGAACAACAGCAGCGAAGGGGCAACTTTATATGTAACCTCATCGCCATGTATGGAATGCGCGAAGTTAATTATTCAGGCAGGAATTAAAAGGGTTGTTTTTTACGACAATTACCACAAGGCTGACGGCATCGAACTGTTAATAAAGGCCAATATTGAAGTTCTTCAGATTAAAATTGAAGCATAATCAGAAATTATCACAGAAAAATGAAAAATACTAAATTCTCAGTTTATATTCCTGTTTTACTGGCTATTACCTTAGTCGCAGGTATTTTAATCGGAAACCGTTTGACCCGTAATTCAGGAAGCACGATGCCTCTATTATCTAAATCGAGCAAACTGGAGGCCATTATCGACCTGATTCAAAATTCATACGTTGATTCTATTTCAACTGACACGCTTGTAGAAAAGACTATTCCGCAGCTTCTCAAAAATCTCGATCCGCATACGGCATACATTCCCGCAAAAGATATGGTTGAAGTAGAAGAGGAAATGCGGGGTAATTTTGGCGGCATCGGCGTTCAGTTCTCTATTCAGAATGATACAGTCATGGTTGTGGATGTGATTTCGGGCGGGCCTTCATCAAAACTTGGAATTCTGCCAGGCGACCGGATTGTTACAGTTAACGACACGTTGCTGGCTGAAAAGGGACTGAAAAACGAAAAAGTACTTTCAAAACTTCGGGGTGAAAAGGGAAGTAAGGTTAATGTTGGTATTAAGAGAAAAGGATTTAAAGAACTTTTTGATTTCGAGATTACGCGGGGCGATATTCCGATTTATAGTGTTGATGTCAGCTATATGATTGATTCCGAGACCGGATATATCAAGGTTAGCCGTTTTGGGGAACAGACTTACCAGGAATTTATGGATGGAATGAAAAAGATAGGTCAGCAGGGCATGAAGAATGTGATTGTTGATTTGCGCGGAAATCCGGGCGGATACCTCAATGCTGTGATCCGTATGGTGAATGAATTCCTCGATAAAGGAGAATTAATTGTTTATACAAAGGGAAATTCACAGCCGAGAAAAACTTATCAGGCCGACAGTCGGGGCCAATACCGTGACAAAGGAATCATTGTATTAATTGATGATTTTTCAGCTTCTGCAAGCGAGATTTTTGCAGGTGCTATTCAGGATAATGACCGGGGTTGGATCGTTGGCCGCCGTTCGTTTGGGAAAGGCCTGGTTCAGGAACAAATACCCTTTAACGATGGAAGCGCAGTTCGTTTAACTGTTGCCCGATATTACACTCCAAGCGGAAGGTGCATTCAAAAATCATACAAAAATGGAAACGAAGAGTATTACAAAGACATCATGGATCGAGCTATTCACGGTGAATTTCAGAAGGTGGACAGCATTAAATATTCGGATACGGTGAAATATAAAACACTTTCAGGACGAATTGTACACGGAGGCGGTGGTGTAATGCCCGATTTCTTTGTTCCGGCCGATACTTTGGGATTCTCTGAATATTATTCAAAAATCACTCAAAAAGGACTGGTCTACCAGTTTGCATTGGACTATGCCGATGTGAACCGAAAGGAACTTTCGAAAATGACTACTTTTGAAGAGTTTGAAACCTATTTCCGGAAGACCAATGTGTTAAACTTATTTGTTGCTTTTGCCGAAAAGAAAGGAGTGAAGCCCAATCAGGCCGATCTGGCAGCTTCAACTAAAATAATTGATAATCAGACAAAAGCATATATTGCCCGGAACATTATTGGCGAAGAAGGTTTTTATCCCATTATCAAAAATATCGACAAGACCTTGCTTGAAGCAATCGAAAAAACTAAACTCCCGATTAAGCAAAATTTAACCACAGTTGTAACAAAATGAAAGGTTGATCGTCTTACCATGTAAAAAGTAAGCAAACCGGCATGAACGTAAAGGAATACAACCAATCGGTTGATCAGTATTCAGACAATGTTTTCCGTTTTATCCTGAAAAACATTAAAGACGAAGAACGGGCACGTGATATCGTTCAGGATAGTTACGAGAAATTGTGGCGAAATGCTGAGAATGTAAATAACGATAAGGTAAAATCATATTTATTTACTACTGCCTACCACACGATGATTGATGTTCTCCGGAAAGATAAACGCCAAACCTATCTGGAAGATTATCAGATTCCGGAAGACACTCATGACGAACAATATTCTGATCTTTCAGAAGTTTTAAATGAAGCGGTAAAACTGTTGCCCGAAATTCAGAGGACTGTTATTTTGCTGCGTGATTACGAGGGTTACTCCTACAAGGAGATTGGAGAAGTGACCTCATTAAGCGAAGCCCAGGTAAAGGTTTACATATACCGCGCCCGGGTCTTTCTGAAAAATTACATCGGTAAAATGGATTTAGTAGTATGATCATAACCAGAGATAATTACGAACCGTTTTTTCTCGATTACCTGGAAGGTAACCTGGAGGAAAATATGATTGATCAGTTTCTGGATTTTCTGGAAAACAATCCTGATCTAAAGGAAGAATTACATTTGTTTGAAAACGTCCGTTTGCCTGAAGACCAAATTGTTTTTACAGGAAAGGAACAGCTTTATAAAAGTTCAGCCGAGGCAAAAGCTGTGCTTGAAACTAAGACGATTGCCTATCTGGAAGGCGATCTGAAAAACCAAGAACGTGAATTATTCGAAATATACCTGTCTGGCCAACCAGAATTACAAAAAGAATACGAACTATTTTCCAAAACAAAGCTTCAACCTGATACCAGAATCATTTATCCGGAAAAAAATAAATTATACAGAAAATCTGGAGCTGTTGTTTTTTTAACCTGGGCATCCCGTGCTGCTGCAGTACTTATTTTGCTTTGGGGAATAAATTCAGTCCTTCAAAAGGGTAATCAGCCGGGCACGGAAACTAGGGTGCCAGTTATTGCTGAAGTAAGTCCGAAATCGGTACCACAGGTCAAAAAGACCGAGCCGGAAAAAAAGACCGTTGAAACTGATACCCCTGAAAAGCTGAAAACCACCAAGGACACCAAACCCGAAAAAACAAAGAGTTTACGTGAACTAAATAAAGGAAGGCTGGAAGAAACACGGCCTGCTGATTCAAAGCCTGTTGAACGTGATTTGACAGCGCTTGCACAAATTTCTCCAGTAACAGCTCAACTAGATCAGTTGCCTTTGGAGGTCCACCTTGCTATTTCTAAATCGCACATGGAAGAAAAGGTCATTGATCAAAGGAACAGCATGACCATCGAAGAATATTTGGCCATAAGGGCTAAAAAAGTTGGTAATGAGGGTTTACTTTCAGCACAACGAATTGCACGTGTCGGACTTAGCCTGGCCTCAGAGCTTTCGGGCGAAAGGATTGGCTACAGTGTAAAAGATGGTAAAATTTCAAGCCTCGATTTTGAAAGCAAATTGTTGGCTTTTTCAATTCCCTTCGAAAAAAAATAATCGGACTGTAACATTTTAAAATACCTCGCCGTCATACAGGCAAATTCTAAAATTACAGTCATGAAAACGATCTATTTCTCTTCAATTCTAATCGCCGCCTTAAGTTTGAATTCAGTTGCACAGGATAAAATAACTGACGCGAAATCATTCTCTGTTTCCTCTGATTTAATTTTTTCGGACGATACCATTACTCCTTCACCTGACAAGAATACTGCCGTTGTACGGATTGGCAAAAAAGATGCTGAAAACTCAGACCAAGACAAAGATGTTGCAGTTATTTGGGGCAAGGACAAACACAAAAAAGACAGGTTAGACCGGTTCAACGGTCACTGGGAAGGTGTTGAATTCGGGTTCAACGGTTTTGACAAACCAGATTACAGCATGTACAATGCTGCACAAAAGGACTTTATGGCCCTTAACCAGGGAAAATCGGCAGAGTTCAATTTTAACTTTTACGAATTAAATATTGGTCTTGCAAAATCCTATGTTGGCCTGGTTTCAGGAATGGGATTAAGCTTTAACAGTTACCGGTTTGATAACCCATATACCTTGGAGAGGGGTGTCAACCGAACTGAACCTTTACCACTTGATCCTGAAAATCTTTCAAAGACCAAACTTGCCGTTTCGTACCTGAATGTTCCGGTTCTGCTTGAATTTCAGATTCCGGTCAATAACAACGAAGGCAGGTTGTTTATTAACGCCGGTTTGGTTGGAGGAGTTAAAATAGGTTCGCACACCAAAGTAAAATATGGAGACAATAAAGACAAAGTTCGCAGCGGTTTTAATATGAATTCGTTCAAATATGCCGCTACCGCACGAATTGGATATAAAGACGTGAGTTTATTTGCCACTTACAGCCTGACCCCCTTATTTCAGACTGGTAAAGGGCCGGAACTCACACCATTTAGCATTGGGATCAGCTTTTTAGATTAAACAGAAAACATGTTCAGAAAACCAGAAAGGAGTTTATCAGTATCGATTTACTCCTTTTTGATTTTGATTACTTACCTTTGTTTGAGAATCAGTTCGAAGTGCCAAAAACGCATGAAGAATTGACCATTGAATCATTGACTATTTACTATTTGTAGCAATGAGCAAAATAAATAGTAAATAGTAAATGACAAAATAGTAAATCACTAGAAAACAGCCACTTCTCTCCATGAAACCCATATTTCTGATTTTTCTGGCAATCCTCACTTCTTTTCTGGCATTCACGCAGGAAAATGATTCGATCATCGTCGTAAAAAGTCCGGCAGGAAGATTGTCCGGACTGATTGATATCCAGGATTTGGTGAATGAAGGTTATAATTACTGGGACGAGGAGTTTGAAGGCCATTGGGCCGGAGTTGAATTGGGAATAAATGGGTTTATTGGTGCCAATTACAGTATGTATTCTCCTTCAGATAACAATTTCCTGAAGAACGACCTGCTTCGTTCTAATGTCTTAAATCTAAACGTACTGCAATATTCGATGGGACTGCAAAAAACCCGGAATACTCTTGGCCTGATAACCGGCCTGGGATTAAGTCTGCAAAGTTATCGGCTGAATAATAGCACAACTATTTCGATTGATGAAAACCGAAAAGTTTATCCGGTTAACATGTATTTCGATTCCAATCAAAAATCAAAACTCTCTTCCCTGAATATTGAAGTTCCGTTGTTGATCGAATTTCAGATTCCGGTCAGTCATTATGCCAACCGTCTTTATTTTTCAGCTGGGGTGACCGGATCAAAAAGATTGGAATCGCACACGAAGATAAAATACCGGAAAGACGGCAAGCGGGAAAAGCTAAAATCTCCGGGCGATTATTCGATTCGGGATTACAAAGTTTCCGGAACGATACGTGTAGGATACCGATGGATTAACCTGTTTGCAACTTATGATGTAGTACCCCTTTTTGAAAATCGCCGTGGACCGGTGCTTCATCCGTTTGCTGCAGGGATAAGGCTTATTTCGTTTTAAACTCTATATTTATGAAACTACTGCTTATCAGCAATTCGACCATGCCCGGTGAGGCTTATCTGGATTATCCGAAACATGAAATCAAAAAATTCTTGGGTGAAAAACCGCTGACGGCTTTGTTTATTCCTTATGCTGCGGTTACTTTTTCGTTCGATTTGTACGAGCAAAAAGTTGCTGAACGCTTTGTAGAACTGGGTTATCAGGTAAAAAGCATTCATCATTTTTCCGATCCGGTAAAAACTGTAAACGATGCTGAAGTGATTGTAGTTGGAGGTGGAAATACCTGGCAACTGGTTCGGATGCTGCATGATAATCAACTTATGGAACCAATCCGTGATAAAGTTTTGAGCGGAACTCCATATGTTGGCTGGAGTGCTGGCTCCAACGTGGCTTGTCCAACTTTACGGACAACCAACGACATGCCGATTATTGATCCCAAAGGTTTTGATACAACCGGGTTGGTGCCTTTCCAGATTAACCCGCATTATCTGGATGCCAATCCTGAAGGACACGGCGGCGAAACCCGCGAGCAGCGCATCGAAGAATTCCTTGAAATCAACCCTGACGTTTATGTGGTTGGCTTGCGTGAAGGAACGATGTTACGGGTTGAAAACAACCGAATGCAATTGATTGGAAACCGCACTGCCCGAATTTTTAAGAAAGGAAATACGCCGGTTGAATTAAGCGCGGAGGATGATTTTGGGTTTTTGCTTAAATGAGGTTCTCTTTTAACATCGTTTCTTTTGGTTTTATAATTCTGACATTTCGGTACATAATCTTCATTTTAACCAGAATTAACTTTCATTTCCACCATTTGTTAACATTGACTCAATATTGCAGTCAATGTGTTATTTTTACATTATCTCGTAAACTATTCTGTCTTTTTGATTGTTATTTCGCTATATTCGTATCTTTATGAAAGACAATGAGCCTTTTTGTCACAATATTGTAATCCAAAGATGCAATGTATAACACCCAAGAATATGAAACAACAAGCAAACGGGATATTAGATTCTTACATACCCGGGAACTCGCATTACGACGAAGTTTTTAAAGAATCAAAAGAGCCAAAAGAGCATTACCAAAGCATCGTAGAACGCTTTAATCAACTGGGCATTTCCGATTTTGAGCGGATTAATAACGAGGTAAAAACCGCATTTTTTAACCAGGGAATTACTTTTGCTGTGTATTCCGACGATAAAAAACCGGATGAACGGATATTTCCTTTCGATCTGTTTCCCCGGATTATTCCCAACGATGAATGGATGCAACTTGAAAATGGTGTGATTCAGCGAAACAAAGCCATCAATCATTTTTTGGATGATATCTACCACAAAAAGTTGATACTGAAAGATAACGTGGTTCCGGCCGACCTTATTTTTTCCTCCAAAAATTACCTGAAAGAAATGGTTGACTTTACTCCGGAGGGCGGAATTTACACGCACATTTCGGGAACCGACCTGATTAAACACACCGATGGACAATACTATATTCTGGAAGATAATTTGAGATGCCCTTCAGGAGTAAGTTACGTTTTATCGAATCGGCTGGCCCTCAAAAAATCGTTGTTCGATCTGTTCGACAAGCTCAAAACCAAAACCGTGTATCAATATCCGGAGCAATTGCTGGAGATTCTGAAAACAGTAAAACCTAAAAATACTGATATCCCAACCGTAGTGGTAGTTACTCCCGGAATGTACAATTCTGCTTATTTCGAACATTCTTTTCTGGCGCAAAAAATGGGTGTTCCGCTGGTTGAAGGGCGCGATTTGTTTGTGGACAAAAACTTCGTTTACATGAAAACCATTCATGGGCCAATTCGGGTAGATGTGATTTACCGCCGGGTAGACGATGAATTTATTGACCCGCTGGTATTTAGAAAGGATTCGATGCTCGGAGTTCCCGGCCTAATGGGCGCTTACCGCGCCGGAAACGTGACTCTGGCCAACGCTCCCGGAACCGGCGTAGCCGACGATAAAGCTGTTTATCACTATGTGCCTGACATTATCAAATATTACCTCAACGAAGAACCCATCCTGAACAACGTGCAAACCTATCATTGCGAGAAGGAATCGGACATTAAATATGTACTTGAAAACATCGACAAACTCGTTGTCAAGCCGGTTGATGAATCGGGTGGATACGGAATAACAATCGGCACAACCCTCACCAAGGAGCAGATTGAGGAAGTAAAAGTCAGGATTAAGGCGAACCCCCGAAAATACATTGCGCAGCCCATTATGAGCCTTTCGGTACATGCCACTTTTATTGAGGAAACCAAGGAATTTGAGCCACGCCATATCGACTTGCGTACGTTCTGCCTGATGGGAAAGGATACCGAATATATCCTGAAAGGCGGATTGACCCGCGTCGCGCTGAAACGGGGAAATCTTATCGTAAATTCTTCGCAGGGTGGAGGTTCGAAAGATACCTGGGTATTGGGTTAGCGAGTATTTTAAATTAATTCATTGCCGTATTCGAACAAGAACTCACCCCCATCACACCTTTGGTGTTCTGCCCCCTCTCTTCGTGAAGAGAGGGGGGAAGACCGATTTATCGGGCTTCAGGGTGAGTAAATAGGTAACACGACAACAGATTTTCCTTTTACTTAATTGAGTCATTAAAAACAACAAACTATGTTATCGAGAGTAGCAAACAACTTATATTGGATGGGGCGATACATCGAACGCGCCGAACATTTTGCCCGCTATAGCAAACAGATTTATTTTTCGTCGCTCGATGCGCCGATCCTAAAAACTTACGACCGGAATTTTGTATTGGATTCGATGCTTTATATGGCTGGCATTTTCGATATGGACGGAATGTCGGAAAAAGATATTTTGTTTCGGATTGGAATGGATACCCAAAATACCAATTCGATTATCAGCAACATCACTTTTGCCCGCGAAAATGCTCGCGGTGCCCGAAATGCAATTTCAACCGAGTTGTGGGAGGCCATCAACAAATACTATCACCTGGCAACCAATTATCCACAGGAAATATATTTAACCACAGGGCTTTACGATTTCAATCAGATGATTCTGGATCAAACCTCTATCGTGAGCAGCAAGATATACGGAACCTTGCTCCATGATGGTGAATGGGCCATTATTCTGCTAGGAATGCACATTGAAAGAGCTTTGCAGATTATCCGCATCATCAACTCCAAGTTACACGACATCTATAAAATTGAGCAGACTGGGCATCCAGTCAACGAAATGAGTTTTGAATGGACGACCATGTTGCGCTGCGTGGAAGCTTTTGATATGAACCGTAAATTTTACAAAACCATTCCTGACCGCGAACAGGTTTTGGAGTTCCTGATGCTCAACCCGCATTGCCCGCGTTCCATCGCCTATTCGTTAAACGGAATCAGGCGATACGAAGCAAAGATTAGCCAAAATGAAAGTCAGCAATCGAATACAATCAATTTTAAAATTGGAAAGCTTTACGAACAATACCGATATCTTTCGTTTGACGAGTATAAAGATGATATTTACGGATTATTAAATTACACCCAGGACAAGATCACCGAAATTGGCGTCGAGCTTGAAAAGAAATACCTTTCTTTCTGATGGATGAGTTCTACATTGAATATTTTATCGAAAATAAGTACGAATCACCGGTTCGGAAGGCCAACTTTCAATTGCTGGTTATTCCGGATTCTGGCTCGCAAAAAATTCAGGAATTGAAGTTTTACTGCTCCGAAGATCAGGAAATGCACATTTCCCGAAATATTTTTGGTTTCGAAATCATCAACTATTACATCAGTCAACCTTTCTCCGAGTTCTGGTTTAAATTGTCGGCAAAAATTACAAAACCTGAAATTAACCCGTTCTACGTCAGTCCGCTTTTGCCAACCGACGAATTCGAACTCATCCATTCGCTCAATTTTCAGATTGACAATAGCCTGTTCCTTTCGTCAACCGATTTGACTAAAATGCCGACAGTGGTTAATTGTACTTTTCCTGAATATTCAGGCGAAATTCAAATCTTCGAATATTTACTAAGTTTAACCGGTTTCCTGTATCAATTACTCGAATATTCGCCCGAAAGTACCGATGTAAATACGCCCATCGAAGAGGTTTTGCGAATCCGGAAAGGTGTTTGTCAGGATTATGCGCATCTGTTTCTCTCTGTTTGTCGCCAGAACAAAATACCCGCCCGGTATGTTAGTGGTTACCTGAATCAGGGTGCAGGTTTCACCGGAACAAGCCAGCTCCATGCGTGGGTTGAAGCTTTGATACCCGAGTTGGGCTGGGTTGGTTTCGATGCGACGAACAACCTGGTAGCCGATCATCATTACATTAAAATAGCACATGGCACCGATTACCGCGATTGCAGTCCGATCATTGGCGTTCTCGAAACCACAGGAACACAAAAAAGTATTCATTCAGTAACCGTAACGAACCAATAATTTTATATTTACAATTTGAATATTTACGATTTACTATTTGGGAACATCAGTCAACTAATACATTTTCAATAATTTAACCTACAACAATTTATCCAATCGCTTATGACATTTTGTATCGCCATAAAAAGTAAAACCGGAGTAGTAGCGCTTTCCGACACACGAATCAGCAGTGGATTGGGAGTTTCAACTTCAAAAAAAATAAAAACTTATCAGGATGGTGGCAACTCGTTTTTCATCATGTCATCCGGACTACGCTCCATCCGCGATAAAGTGATTCATCTGTTCGAAGATGAGTTGGAAGGCAAGCCAACCGATAAGTTGTACAAAATTGCCAATCTGGTAGGAAATGCAGTAAAACAAGCCCGGGTCGAAGACCTTGAACAATTGGAGCAAAGCAAATTCTTTTTCGATGGGCATTTCATTGTTGGTGGACAGTGTTCAAAAGATAAGCGTTCGACGATATTCCTGGTTTTTCCTGAAGGAAACTGGGTGGAAGCTTCCGATGAATCGCCTTATACCATTATAGGCAATACCGCTTTTGGTAAACCCATTTTGCGACGGTTGTTGCACGAAGATATCACCTTCGATCTGGCCATAAAAGCGGCCTACCTGTCGTTTGATGCCACCTTTAAAAATGCCAGCGATGTTGATTTTCCACTCGATTTTGCCTTGTACCGAAATGGCACTTTCGATATTCAGGAATTGCGAAAAACCGAAGAAGAATTAAAAGCCACCTCTATGCAATGGAACACCATGCTGCTCAATGCCGCCAACGACCTTCCGGATTTTCTGCATTTTGAGGATTAATGATTTTTCGTCAAACTCTTTTTCTGCTCCTGAAACATATTTTTCATTTGCAGTCATTAGTTTTTCTGACTATGGTGTGTTTTTATGCAGTAATCGGGTTTATTCTAATCTGTCCACCGATTGCTTTTAACACTTTCATTATTGTCTCAAATTGGGGTTTTGAACCCTCAGATAAAGCTTTGTATAAACTTGGTCTGCTTAGTCCAGTTTCTTCAGCAATCTTTGTCATTCCGATTGATTTTGCAATATTGCCAATTGCTGCAATAACGTCTGAATTATCTCCTTCCTCCAAAACAGCATTGAGATATTCTGCAATCATTTCGTTACTATCTAAATAATCTGCGATATCAAATTTTGAAGTTCCCATAGCTCTATTTTTTAATTTTCTTTAAAATCTCTTTTGCCTTTTCAATGTCTTTTTGCTGAGTTGATTTATCGCCTCCAATAAGTAGAATAATTATTTTTCCATCCTTTTCATTGAAATAAATCCGATACCCTTTGGCGTAGTTTATTTTTAATTCAAGAACTCCATCACCAACGGGTTCACAATCTCCAAAGTGTCCATCATTTTCAATTCTTTGAATACGGAACAATATTTTTGCTTTGGCTCTTAAATCTTTTAACTTCCTCAGCCATTTATCAAACTCAACTGTTTTTTCAATAAAGTACATTCAAAAGTGTATTCATTCGGATACAAACTTAAGCAATTTTTCTTAGTTCCGAAAGGCTTTAATTGCTTATTTGATGCTTCATTTTAAATGCAATGGAACACCATGCTGCTCAACGCCGCCAACGATCTTCCCGATTTTTTACATTTTGAAGATTAACCATTAAACACGAAGGACGCAAAGGACAACACCAAGAACCCAAAGAAAAAAAATACCATAAAGCTTTGTGTCCTTTGTGAAAAACCTTCGTGAACTTTGTGGTTAAATGGGAAACACGATGACGGAAAGGGTGTCACAAAGAACACGAAGGAAAAATATAATCAAAAGCTTCGCGTCCTTTGTGAAAGACTTTCGTGTTCTTCGTGGTTACCAAAACTATTATTTCTTCAACTTGTACTTCCTTAAATCAAATGTGTGCGGATATTCCGGATCGGGTTCGATGATTTTTGGAGTGATTACCACCCGCTCATTGGTATCCATTTCTTTTTCAAGAATATACCTGCGGATTTCGGTGCTGATTTCCTCTTTGGGTGTATAAACGCCTTGCGTGTGGTTTTCGTTGTAGAAACGCGAAACCCGCCTGCCCTCTGCTTCAAAACTGTTTACCGGGAAGGTGTCGTAAGCCCGTCCGCCCGGATGAAACACATGATAGGTGCAGCCTGCTACCGATTTGCCTGTCCATAAATCGAAAATATCGAATACCAACGGCGTGTCAACCCCGAGGTTGGGATGTAATGCCGATGGCGGCTGCCAGGCCCGGTAACGCACTGAAGCCACATATTCACCTTTTGTGCCGGTGTTAACCATCGGAATGCGCATGCCATTGCATAAAACGGCGTAGCGTTCACCGGTTAAACCAACGGCCTTTACCTCAATCCGTTCAACCGACGAATCCACAAAACGAGCTGTTCCCGAACTCGACATTTCTTCGCCCAACACATTCCAGGGCTCAATGGCCGTGCGCAAACTCAACTCCACATCTTTAAATTTCACCCGTCCGATATGCGGAAACCGGAACTCAAAAAACGGCTCCAGCCAGTTGATGTCGAACGCATATCCGGCTTCGTTCAACTGACTCACCACATCTTTCAAATCTTCGCGCACAAAATGATGGGTCAGGAATTTATCGTGCAATTCGGTTCCCCAGCGCACTAGCTTGCCTTTGTAAGGCTTTTCCCAGAACCACGAAACCAATGTCCGGATCAGCAGCAACTGAACCAGACACATTTGTCGGTTGGGCGGCATATCGAAGCCACGCAATTCCAGAATCCCCAACCGTCCGGTTGACGAATCGGGTGAGTATAGTTTGTCGATGCAGAATTCGGCGCGATGTGTATTTCCTGTGAGGTCGATCAACAAGTTGCGAAATAAACGGTCGACCAGCCAAAACGGAACTTCGCCCTCGCCCGGATCGGGAATCTGGTCAAAAGCAATTTCAAGCTCGTAAAGCATTTCGGGGCGGCCTTCGTCAACACGCGGCGCCTGACTGGTTGGTCCGATAAAAGCGGTGGAGAACAGATACGACAAGCCCGGATGATGCTGCCAGAAAGCCAGCATACTCCGCAACAAATCGGGGCGGCGCAGCAAAGGCGAATCAGCCGGGGAAACTCCGCCCAGCGTGATGTGGTTGCCACCACCGGTTCCGGTGTGTTTTCCGTCGAGCATAAACTTTTCGGAACCCAAACGGCTTTCCAATGCCGCTTCGAACAGAATATTGTAGTTGGTCACCACTTCCTGCCACGATTTCGCCGGATGAATATTCACCTCAATCACTCCGGGATCAGGAGTCACCATCATTTTTTCGATGCGGTTGTCTTTGGGTGGCGCGTAACCTTCAATAATTACCGGCATTTGAAGTTCTTCGCAAGTCAACTCAATGGCTGCCAGCAAATCGAGATAATGCTCAATCATTTCAACCGGAGGCAAAAACAGGTGAATTTTGCCATCGCGTATTTCGGAAACCAGCGCCGTTTTTATTGTAAACGCATCGTATAGCGGCTTGTACTCGCTTTTTTCTTCCTTTTTTTTCTGAAATGGCAAATGTTTGCCCTTGTTCTTTTTATCGTCAGTATCTTCCTCTTCTTTGTATTCTTTCGGGAACAGCATTTCTTCAGGAATGGAATAATCAGGCACTTCGCCCGATCGTTTTTCCACGCTTCCATGAAAATCAGCCAGTGCTTCCGATTCTTCAAAAGGACTGCGCTCCGCGGGTTTCGGGCGTTTCGATTCGGGCACAACCGGAAGCGAATCGAGCGGTAAACGATAGCCCATCTGCGAGTTCCCGGGAATCAAAAACATCTTTCCGCCACGGAATTCCCATGTGCAACTGATCCAGCCAGCTTTTTGATACGCCCACTGAAGTGGCAAAACGAAACCAGTCGGATCGTTCAACCCACGCTCCAGTTGCTCCATCATCGTCCGGCGTTCAAGCGAATCCTTCAGGTCGATATTCAGCGGATCGATGTTGACCGGCAGTTTGCGCTCGGTCCACAAATAATAAAATGCGTCTTCATAGCCCGGAACAACATTTTCAACAGCTACCCCCATTTTGCGGGTCAGCGAAGTCATAAATTTTTCAGCGTCTTTAAACGTATGTCCGTAATTTTTACTGAAATCGGCCAGCCATTTTTTGTTTTTCCAGATGGGCAAACCGTCTTTCCGCCAATACAACGCCATTTGCCATCGCGGCGTGGGTTCGCCCGGATACCACTTGCCTTGTCCGTAGTGAAACAATCCACCTTTCCCGAAACTTTCGCTGAGTTTATGAATCAGTTTATTCGACAAAGCCCTTTTCGCGTCACCGTCGGCGGCAGTATTCCATTGCTCCGATTCCATGTCATCAATCGACACAAAAGTAGGTTCGCCACCCATCGTCAGCCGAACGTCGCCCACTTCAAACTTTAGATCAACCTGATCGCCAAGTGCCATAATTCCGGCCCATTGTTCATCGCTGTAGGGTTTGGTTACCCGCGGATCTTCGTGAATCCGAAACACTTCGTTGCTGTGAAAAAACTCCACTTCGCAAGGATCAATTGCTCCTGAAATGGGCGCAGCGCTCGATGGTGCCGGCGTGCAGCACAGCGGAATATGACCTTCGCCGGCCAGCAATCCAGAGGTAGGATCGAGGCCAATCCAACCGGCTCCCGGCACGTAAACTTCGCACCAGGCATGCAAATCGGTAAAATCTTTTTCTGTTCCTGAAGGTCCGTCAATAGCTTTCTGATCGGCTTTCAGTTGCACCAGATATCCGGAGACAAAACGGGCAGCCAGGCCCAGATGGCGCATGGTTTGCACCAGCAACCAAGCCGAATCGCGGCACGAACCCAGTTTCTTATGTAGCGATTCTTCGCAGGTAAACACCCCAGGTTCCAAACGAACCGTGTATTCAATTTCCTTGTTGACCTCCCGGTTTATGGCCACCAGAAAATCAACGATATTGATGTTTTTGTAGCCCTCTAATTTCTTAACCCAGTCGGTTAAAAGCGATCCGTTTTCTGCGATTTCGAAATAAGGCGCCAGTTCTTTAATATCCTGAATTTCATATTTAAATGGAAATTTACTGGCATATTCTTCCACGAAAAAGTCGAACGGATTAATCACCGTCATTTCGGCCACGACCTCCACTTCAACCTTAAATTCTTTCACTTTGTCGTGCATCACCACTCGCGCCAGGTAATTGCCAAACGAATCCTGCTGCCAGTTGATGAAATGCTCCTTTGGCTCGATATTCAGGGAATAAGAATGTATTTTGGTTCGGCTGTGTGGCGCGGGTTTCAGGCGGATAACATGCGCGCCCATGTTGATCAGACGATCGTATTGGTAGTATGTGTCGTGCTTAATTGCTACTATAATTGCCATATGTTGATTTTAGAACGAATTAATGAAAAAGAAAACAAGGAAAGTTGTATACAACCAATTTACGCTAAAGTAAAATTTTGTTTTTGTATTTACTCATTATGACAGTTTATATAACGATTAATTGACAGATGGGTTTAAAAAGCGCCAATTTATTAACAAGACTAAATGACATAGATAAATCCTAACAGGGAAAATGGTTCAACCTCAACGAGATCGCTGGATCATAAAAATAAAACTCTTGACGCCTAACATTCTATTCACTTGAATTTCAGAATATTCTCAAGCAGTGTTAATGTAATTGAACCTATATAAATCGAAGTTTGGATTCAATTAGCTTGAATAAAGAGTTTCCATTTCATGAAAGATGGAAGCTATCTCACCTCTCCATTGAGATATTTTCCTGAGATAAACCGGATGGGGTACCAGGCGGCCAGGAATCCGATGCCGCTAACAAGCAGAAAGATGGCAAGAAGATCGCCCAGCCTGACTTCGACCGGATAACTTGAAAAGATAAATGAACCTTCGTTTCCGGGAATTTTCAGCAGTCCGAATTCCATCTGAATCCAACAGACGATAATCCCCAAAATCACACCCAGGGCTGCGCCTATCAGCGAAATCATCCATCCTTCGAAAAGAAAAATGGTTCGTATCAATTTCTGGTTCGCGCCCATGCTTCGCAGAGTAGTAATATCAGCCTTCTTGTCGATAATCAGCATGGTCAGCGTACCCAATATGTTGAAAGAAGCAATGATCAGGATAAAACCAAGGATTAGAAAAATGGCCCACTTTTCCGATTGCATCACCCGGTAAAACAGTTCATGTTGCTGGAACTGGGTTTTTACTGCAAATTTCTCACCCAATATCCGGGTAATTTCCTCTTTAGCCAAATCTTCAGAAACACCTTCTTTTAATCCTACTTCTACCGCACTTACCTGATTTTCCATCTGGAAAAGTTCCTGAGCATATCCGAAAGGAACCAGCATGTATTTGGAATCAATTTCCTGTTGGTTGGCGAAAACTCCGGACGCATAAATGGTATTGTGATTAAATGAATTGTTAAGACTTGGACGGCCTTTGGTCCCTTTTTTCAGGGTGTAAATATGAATCGGATCGGAAAAATTCAGTCCAACAGATAAATAGTAGGCTACCCCCTGACCAACGACAGCAAACGGAACCTGGTTGGCTTCAAGCAAAAACCGGCCACTGGTTATGCTGCTGGTATCCAGCCCTGAGATTTCATTGTAATTGGCCGGTACCCCTTTTAATGTGGCAAAATATTGCCGGTCTTCGCCGTAACGGAGCAAAGCATCTTCCTCTATAATTGGGGTGACAGATGAGATTCCGTTTAATTGTCTGATTGCGTCGAAGTTGCCTTCCTTTAATTCAAACGATTTTCCTTTTGCGGCCGTAATTTTTATATCGGGATCGAACGACGAAAACATGGATTTGATTGAAAACTCAAGACCATTGAAAGCGGAAAGAATCACAACCAGCGCAAAAGTTCCAACAGTAACGCCGGCCACTGAAATGCCTGCAATCAGGTTGATCACATTCACCGATTTTTTCGAAATCAGGTAACGACGGGCGATATAAAAGGCGGTTTTCAATATTTACCAATTATCTATTTACAATTTACCATTCCTTTCACACTGACAAATGACTTCTTTACAATTATTTATTTCCAGGCTTTAACAATTAAACCAGTACCACTTTTGTGATTTATTCGGAGATCGAAGAAATTCAGGATAATGGCAATTGGATAAACGACCAGGTAATAAAACGGAAGCAGGATAAAGAATATTTTGCTCGCACCCAACATCAGGATCGGGTATTTCATCGACAACTTCCAGGAGATTTTTCCCGGATTTCCATATGAATAGCGGGCTTCAACTTTCGAAAAACCAACCGATTTCAGTTTGGTTTCAATATCGTCCAAGTTGTATCCGTCGCGCACATGTTCATCGATAAAACCGTGAACACCTTCCTCGTGATCGTGGTCATGCGAGTCGGATCCACCCTGATCTGAAGGGGTTGAAATCAGTAAAAGGCCACCCTTTTTCATGGAGGCATAAAAATTCCTGAAAACCAACACATCCTCTTCGATGTGCTCCATCACGTCAACCGAAAGAATTAAATCGTACCGCTTATTTTCCTGAAATTGCGTCAGATCGGCCAGTTCAAATTTAACCCGATCAGCCAAACCTGCCTTTTGCATAAATTGGCTGCAATCTTCTATCTGTTCGGTTTTAATGTCAACGGCTTTGATTTTTGCCTGAGGAAACCATTTGGCCATCCGGTAGGTGTACTGTCCGAAACCTGAACCGGCATCGAGTATATCGTTTACTTCAGGAGAAATATGGGTACGCTTACGAAGTTCTTTACGTATATGCCAGGCGCGGAGCAGCAGAAGGTCGAGCAACTGATAAAACAGCTTTCTCAGAATCGGGTGCTGGTTGAATACTTTTCCCAGCGAGCGTTTAATCGGATCGTATTGCATTTTTCAGTCTTGAGTGTTAGAATATTAGAGTCTTGAGTATTCGGGCAGAACTGTTTTCACTCAAGATTCAAGATTTGAAATTCAAGATTATTCTTTGAGTAGCCGGTCGATGTTGTCGATGTAATCGAGGCTGTCGTCGATATGAAAATCAAGCTGTGGAACAATTCTCAGTTGTTTACCAACTTTTAGTCCAAGCAGCCCGCGTATTCTGGATTGATGATGTTTGATATCGAGCAAGGTTGCAGCACCTTTTTCAGAAGGGAAAATACTCAGATAAACCCTGGCAATAGCGAGGTCAGGCGAAATCCGAACATTAGTCACACTGATGATAACCCCATGAAACAGGTCCTTTCCCTCTTTTTGCAGGATTTCGGCAATATCCTTTTGTATCAGTCGCGATATTTTATTTTGGCGGGTCGTTTCCATTCTGTTTTGTTTTTGAAAATTTTGCGTTCAAAGTTAGTTAAAAATGTTCGAACAACAGGAAAGGCAATTGGTTCAAGGCCTCAATTGTCTGGGATCAACTATGGAACGTTTATTTTTTTTAAGTTCGCCCTCATAATTTCCATTTTTCCTTTTCCTCTTTTCTAAACCTATGGAAGGATTTTTTGATTACAGCCTTTGGGGACTTTTTCTGGCCAGTTTTCTGGCAGCGACTGTAGTGCCTTTCAGTTCAGAAGTTGTGCTTACAGCAGTTTTGGCCAATGGAACCGATATTTACTCGGCAGTAATTGTTGCATCATTGGGCAACTGGGTCGGAGGTATGAGTAGCTTTGCCCTTGGATACATGGGAAAATGGGAATGGATCGAAAAATACCTTCGGGTTAAACGAGAAACAATTGAAAAATGGCACGATCGTTTGTATAAAAGCGGAGCCTTCTTTGCCTTCCTAACATGGCTACCCGGGGTTGGAGATATTTTTGCAATCGGACTTGGAGTTCTTCGATCAAATATTTGGATTGTCGCTATTACCATGCTGGCCGGAAAATTTCTTCGCTATGTAGTTTGGGCCTGGCTAAGCGGGTTGATATTCTGATTGGCACTTCTGCGGTTGCAAAGAATGTACAAACTGTATCTTCAATTGAATAACTCATCATTCTTCCTTTATCCTTGATTTAATTTGCCGAAACAAAATCGGGAATGATTAAAATATTTGATCTCCCAATTCGTCAACACAAAAGAGGGTGTTAAAAATAGTGCTTTCTCATTTGAAAACAGAGAGGCTAAGATTATCTCTTACCGCCAAAAATCAGTCATTTATCGATTAATACTACCGAATCATCTACCTTGATAAACATTGGTACAGATCAATTACTGAAATTTGGCACGAATAATTAATGAACACTTTACATTTAGGAAACGTTCTTTGTTGTAAATGTTTCCTTTATTTGTTCCGAAATTAATATTTAAACTCAAAATGAACGAAGAATTGAATTTTAAAGATCCGAAATTTATCGAACTGATGGATAAAATTGTGGCGATGTTCTTTGAATTTGGAATCAGAAATTTAAATATGGATGATATAAGCCGAAATCTTGGGATCTCGAAAAAAACACTTTATCGGTATGTGAAAAGCAAGGAAGACTTAATTGAAAAGCTTTTCTACTATGATGAAATGAAATGGGATATCGAAATGTCGAAATTGAAAATCGATGAAATGAATGCCATTGAGATTCTGCTTCAGGTTAGCTTAAAGGTCTTTGAAGAGATGGGGCATTTTAATCCTAAATTAAAGTTTGAATTAAAGAAATACTATGAGCCCATATTTCAGCAATTTATGATTAGGAAACAGAACCATATTTTCGGTCAGATCAGTAAAAATATTGAGAAGGGAATTGCAGAGGGACTTTACCGAAGTGATGTAAATATTGAACTTGTTGCAGGTTTATATGTACGCAATCTGGTAATGATGCACAATAATGATTTCTGCATTGTTGAAAATATCACTTTTGAAGAGGTTTTTCAAGTTATGTTCGAAAACCACATTCGGGCAATCTCAACACCTGAAGGTATTGCCTATTTCGAAAAGCGTAAAGCTGAAATTATACAATTGAATCAAAATATTTTTAACCAATAAAGATTACCAAACATGTTCAGAAAACACAAACAGATTCTATTGCTGGCAATCATTGTCCTAAGTGGGGTAATGACAGCCTTTGCACAGGAGCCGGTAAAGCTTACCCTTCAGGATGCTTTAATTTTGGCATCCAAAAACAACACAAACATCCTGAATTCGGATCTTGATCTGAAAATTGCCCAAAAAAAGGTTTGGGAAACAGTGGCCAACGGCCTTCCACAAATTTCCGGTAAAGGTACTTATCAGCATATCTTTAAAGTTCCAACATTGAGCTTTGGAGGTAAAACAGTTTTATCGAATACCGAAGTTCCATGGGATCCAACCACCCAAAGTGGAACGATGAGTTCGTTAACTCTGGCAAGCGGTGAAAGCATTTACTTAAATAGTGAAGAAGGAACTCCAATTGAACTTGGGCTGAAAAACACCACCAATTTTGATCTTACTGTTTCGCAGTTAATCTTTAGTGGATCATATCTGGTAGGGCTACAGGCAACCAAAGTTTACTACGGACTCACCAAACAAAACGCTGAAAAAACAAGACTTGATGTTATTGAAACGGTTACAAATACCTATACGATGATCCAATTGGCTGAAGAAAGCCGGAAAATTCTCTCTCAAAACCTGGAAAACATCGACAAAACCTTGTATGAAATTTCGGAAATGAACAAACAGGGTTTTTTGGAAAAAACGGATGTCGATCAACTGGAACTGACCGGAAATACCATTCGTAATGCCATGAATCAGATTGACAGCAACCTTGAAATGGCTTATCGCCTTTTGAAGATTCAACTGGGAATGGAAGATTCTCAGAAAATTGAATTATCCGACAAACTAGTGTCAGGTGAGTCTCTTACAAAATCAAGCCTTCAATTAATCACAGAGACATTCGATATCAATCAGAGTGTTGATTATCAGCTTATACAAACTTCTGAAAAAGCTGCCAAACTCGACTTGGATCTGGCTAAAAGCAGTTTCTTGCCAACCATTGCAGGTTTTTATAACCACACAGAAAAACTAAAAGCGCCGGCTTTTGATTTCGCACCGAAAGATATGATAGGAGTAAATTTAAGCCTCCCCATTTTTAGTAGCGGACAACGTTCGTCAGTAGTATCACAAAAACGTATGGCATTAGAAAAGGCAAAAAATACAAAACAATTGGTTTCGAGCAGCTTGATTATGCAAGCCAGTCAGTACCAAAGTGATGTGAAGCTGAAGCTGGAGAGATTTCAGAATCAGAAAAAGAGCAAAGAGCTTTCTGACGATATTTACCAGCGTACCCTCGAGAAATACAAACAGGGAATGGCTTCAAGCATGGATTTGATGACTAGTCAGAACCAATACCTGACAAACCTGACCAATTATTACCAAAGTATTTATGATTTGCAGGGCTCTAAGTCAAAATTGGAAAAGCTGTTCAACATCAATCTGGATTCAGAAAACAAATAGAAATTATAAACATCAAATACTATAGAAATGAAAAAGATTATTATTTATTCGGCACTGGTTGCTTTTTTAGTTTCGTGTAGCGCTCCTACCGACAAAAAAGCGGAGCTGGAAAAACTGAAAGTACAACGTGATGAATTAGCTACTAAAATTGCACAACTCCAGACCGAAATCAATCCTGGAGGCGAAATGTCTGAACAAAAAGCAGTTACCGTTAAAACTACTGATGCTGCCGAATGTGTTTTTAACCATTATATCGATGTTCAGGGGACTGTTGATGGCGACCAGAATATTGCAGTAAGTCCACAAATGCCGGGTATAATTACTGCCGTATATGTAAAAGAAGGTACACCGGTAAAAAAAGGTCAGGTATTGGCTGAATTGGATGCCCAGGTACTCAAACAATCGCTGGAAGAAGTAAATACTCAGCTAGTTTTAGCCACCAGTATTTTCCAGAAACAAAGCGCTCTTTGGGAAAAGAAAATTGGCAGCGAATTGCAGTATTTGCAGGCAAAAGCAGGCAAAGAATCGCTTGAGCAAAGGGCAAGTACAATGAAAGAACAGTTGCTATTGGCCAAAGTTATTTCGCCAATCAGTGGTACCGTCGAAAGTGTTCCGCTACGTGTTGGACAAATGGCTTCGCCCGGAATGCCAACCTCTGCCATCCGTGTGATCAACATGAATGTTGCCAAAATATCGGCTGATGTTGCTGAAACTTATGCCACCCGCATTAAAAATGGGAATGATGCAGTGGTTAGTTTTCCTGATCTAGGTAAAGATATTGAAACAAAACTGAGCTTTACCAGCCGTTTTATTGATCCCACTAACCGGACATTTAAGGTTGAATGTAAAATTTCTTCGAAAGATGTTGAGCTTCGCGCCAATATGATTGCCTACATCAAAATTAAGGATTACTCCAACGAAAAAGCGTTCTGTATTCCGGTAAATTATGTGCAGAGCAATCAGGACGGTAAATACGTTTATGTAGCTAAACAAAATGGCGCTGACTGGAATGCCGAGCGAAGGATAGTAAAAACCGGAATGGATTACAACGGAATTATTGAAATTCTTGAAGGAATTACATCAGGCGATAAAATCATTACTTCAGGCTTTCAAGGCTTGAATGCTGGTGAAAAGGTAGTTTTCTAATTCAATCAAAACAGACCAATCATGTCGAAAGAAAATAAGTTTAAAGAATTTTTTGCTACAAGCTGGGCAATCGATAACCGGACGAGTATCTATGTGCTCGCTACCTTAATATCGGTGCTCGGTATGATGAATTACTATTTAATACCGAAGGAAACATTTCCCCAGATAGTAATTCCTTACATCGTTGTTAGTACCCCATACCCTGGCACCTCGCCTGAAGATATGGAAAACCTGGTGACACGTCCGATTGAGAAACAGTTAAAATCAATATCGAACGTTAAAAATATAACCAGTAATTCCGTTCCTGATTTCTCGTCCATCATTGTTGAGTTTGATCCTGATTTATCCATCGAAACGGCCAAACAACGAGTGCGAGATGCGGTTGATAAAGCAAAGACTGATCTTCCAACCGATCTGCCTTCACAACCGCAAATCATGGATATCGACCTTTCTGCAATGCCAGTGATGTTCCTCAATATTTCCGGAAATTATGATTTGGTAAAATTGAAACATTATGCAGAAATAGCTCAGGATAAAATTGAAGGGCTGAAGGAAATTACCCGTGTTGACATTGTCGGGGCGCTCGATCGCGAAATTCAAATCGATGCCGATATTTTCAAAATGCAGGCCGCAAAAGTCACTTTCGGCAATATTGAACAGGCAGTTGCAATGGAGAACCTGACCATTTCGGGTGGAATCCTTACCAATAACGGAACCCGTAATACGGTTCGCATCAAGGGACAGTTTTCTGATGTGGAAACCATCCGTAATATTGTCGTTCAATCGTCGAGTGGTGCCATGATAAAACTTAAGGATATCGCGGAAGTAAATGATAATTTTGCTGAACAGGCAAGTTTTGCAAGGCTCGATGGCAAAAACGTGATCACATTGAACGTGATTAAGAAGAACGGGGCAAATTTGCTCGATGCTTCTGACCAAATCAAGGAAATTGTTGATGACTTGAAAGAACGCGTCTATCCGAAAGATATGGAAGTCACAGTTACCGGCGACCAGAGCCGTTTTACGCGAAATACACTTGAAGAATTAAATAACACCATTATCATTGGGTTCATCCTTGTGACGATTGTTCTCATGTTCTTCATGGGCTTCACCAATGCCTTCTTTGTCGGGTTATCGGTTCCGTTATCCATGTTTGTAGCATACCTGATTATTCCAGGCCTGGGCTTCACCATGAACATGATAGTCATGTTTGCTTTTATCTTCGCACTCGGCATTGTGGTTGACGATGCGATTGTGGTCATAGAAAATACCCATCGTTGGCACAAATTTAATCCGGATATTAATGTTGCGGCTAAGCGGGCTGCGGGTGAGGTCTTTTTGCCTATTTTGTCGGGAACGTTGACTACCCTGGCTCCATTCTTTCCTCTGGCTTTCTGGCCGGGAATCGTGGGACAGTTTATGCACTATTTGCCTGTAACCCTGATTATAACCCTGTTTGCCTCGTTATTTGTGGCATATGTGTTTAATCCGGTTTTTGCGGTTTCGTTTATGAAACACGAATACGATCAGGAATTTCAAAAAGGAACTGGCTGGAGAAAACTTAAAATGTCGACCATTGTGATGGCTATTTTGGCTGTCATACTTTATGTAGTATACTTCACAGGTAAATCGCCTGCAGTCTTTGCCATGGCCAACATCCTTATATTAGCCGTTGTTTTGATCCTTCTTTTTCACTTCGTCTTAAAGAAAATGATACGAATTTTCCAGGAAAAAACATGGCCCTGGTTTATGGCGGCTTATGAGAATCAATTGCGTTGGGTACTTAAAGGAGCTCGTCCAATATGGATACTTGGAGGTATGATTGTCTTATTTTTTGTAACAATGATCATTACCGGAATAGCCAAACCAACCGTTTTGTTTTTCCCAAACAGTGATCCAAATAACATTTTCGTATACATCAAAATGCCCGGAGGAACACATCAGAATGTGACCGACAGCGTTACACGAGTTGCTGAAGCAAGGGTTTACAACGCCATTGGACTAAACAATCCTGATGTGGAATCAGTTATTTCGAATGTGACCATTGGAGCTGAGGAAGAAGGGTTTACTACCTCAGGAACACCCTTCAACAGGGGGAAGGTAACTGTAAATTTTATTGAGCATCAATTTCGAACTTCAGGAATTTCATCAACCCAGTACATGGAATTGATCCGAAAGGAAGTTGCCAACATAGCAGGAGCTGAAATTACTGTTGATAAAGAATCGAATGGTCCACCCACCGGAAAACCAATCAACATTGAAATTACCAACGAAAATTTGGGAACCCTGATTGCCGATGCTTATGCTTTCCGTAATTATCTCGACTCACTTGATATTCCCGGCGTTGAAGAGTTAAAATCCGATTTCGAGATGAACTCTCCTGAAATTATTATCCAGATTAACCGCGATCGCGCCCAACGTTTGGGTATTTCAACCGGTCAAATCGGAATGGAAATTCGCACAGCCCTCTATGGAAAAGAAATTTCGAAACTAAAACAAGATGAGGATGAATACCCGATTATGCTTCGCTACAATAAGTTAACCCGCGATAATATTGATGCTTTGGTCAATCTTCAGATCACTTATCGCGATATGAATACCGGGATCTTGCGTAGTGTGCCGTTATCTACCGTTGCCAAGATTGATTATACTTCTTCTTATGCGGGAATAAAGCGGCTTGATCAGAAACGTGTTATTACTGTTTATTCGAATGTGCTTTCTGGCCATTCTGCAAACGATATTGTGCCAAAAATTATTAGAGAATCAAAATCATTTCCTCTTCATGAAGGAACTGCCATCAAACTAACCGGAGAACAGGATGATCAGGCCGAAACAGTTGCGTTCCTTCTGAAAGCCATGATCATTGCTATTGGCGCCATTTTCTTTATACTGATCACTCAATTTGGATCGGTTAGCAAATCGTTGATTATTCTCAGCGAAGTTATTTTCAGCATCATTGGGGTATTGCTTGGATTTATTTTCTTCAAAATGGATCTGGTAATCATGATGACCGGTTTAGGTGTTGTTGCATTGGGCGGAATTGTGGTTCGAAACGGGATCTTAATTGTTGAGTTTATTGATGTCAAGAAAAAGGAAGGGTTACCGACACGCCGGGCTATCATCGAAGGTGGAAAAACCCGTATCACTCCGGTAATCCTTACCGCAACCGCAACCATGTTAGGTTTGGTGCCACTGGCTGTTGGTCTGAACATCAATTTTGCGACTATCTTTACCGAACTGAATCCACACATCTATTTTGGTGGCGACAATGTCGCGTTCTGGGGACCTCTTGCCTGGTCAATCATTTTCGGATTGAGCTTTGCAACTTTCCTTACCCTGATGTTTGTTCCGGCTTTGTATGAGTTGGACTACAGTATCAGGCTGAAAATAAGAAAACGTAAAAATCTGAAAAGGATCAAAGCGTTGAATAAATAAACTTAGTTTCTAGTTTAAATAGAAAAGAGGCCGTCTCAAAACAAATTTTGGGACGGTCTTACTTTTTATTGTTTTTGGAGATCCTCGATTCTGGAGCTAGTATTTATGTAATACGTTGTAGTGAACCTGATTGACAACTTCAGTCCAATAGGTTTTTCTTTGAGTTTTCAGGATTAAAAATTAAAAAACAGGGATTTTTAGGCCCTGATTTTGGCTAAATTGTGTGCAAGGGCAATTAATCCGGTCTCAATCTCCACTTTTCTCCTGCCCCGGAGCAAAAATCTCCGGAATCCTTTGTTTTGTTTGATGTTTCCA
>Ga0209417_1002373_pt1 | contig 29306 bp, 37 predicted proteins | sample RifGroF2_FD_184002 | JGI IMG/M metagenome (GOLD analysis project Ga0209417, IMG submission 184002) | Groundwater microbial communities from Rifle, Colorado, USA - Groundwater F2 (SPAdes) (version 2) | ecosystem: Environmental > Aquatic > Deep subsurface > Groundwater | place: Rifle, Colorado... | reverse complement strand
AAGTTGAACCATACGACGAACGGCACATAGTTTCCGGCAGCGGTGCGGGCCGCTTCGTCACCGAACAGAACCGTGCCGCCTTCCTTGATGGTCAGCAGACCGAATGCGATTGCAACCACGGAGATCACCGTGGCGGGTAATGCGCGTTTTTGATCGGGCGTTGTCATTTTCTTCCTTTCACGGGTTAACCAATCAAATGGAGCGACTGTGAGATTTGATGCCATGCAGGAAGATCGGGAATATCTTCCGCGCTTCCTGCTGCAGCGCGCGCTTGCCGCCGAAGATGGTGGACTGCATGACCAGCCCCTGGATCATGCCGATGTAGAGTACCGCCGCGCTTTGGCTGTCTAGATCGGCCGACACCAGCGACTGCGCTTTGGCTTCATCCAGCAATCCGGCGATCTTGGCCTCATAGCCGGAGATGATGCCCTCGATGAGCTGGCGCAATCTGCTGTTCTTCTTGTGCAGCAACTCGGAGAACAGCAGGCGCGGAATGGCCGGGTGCTTGCCGATGAAGGCGATGTGCGCGTTGAACATGCGCTCGACGGCATCCATCGGATCGGTCGCCTCGGCGGCCGCCTTGCCCACCACCTTCATCAGGCTGTCGCGTATCCATTCCACCACCGCGACCCAGATGTCGTCCTTGGTGGCGAAGTGACGAAAGATGGAGCCCTGCGTGAGCTTCATCGCGTCGGCCATGTCCTGCGTGGTGACGCTATCGACGCCCTTCTCGGCCGCCAGTTCGATCGACACGCGAATGATCTCGCTCTGTCTTTCTTCCGTACTGAGTCTTCTCTTTGCGGTTTCCTGATTCATGTGCCTTCTCCTTCAGTGACTCTAGACATGCTTGCCTTCGCCTGCTTCTTCATAGGTCCGCCCATCGCGTATGTGATAGATGCGCTTGAAGGTCGGGATGATCTTCTCGTCATGGGTGACGACGATGATGGCGGTCTGGTATTGCTCCGCCATCTGGTTGAGGATGCGCACCACATTCAGCGCCCGCTCGCTGTCCAGCGGCGCGGTCGGCTCATCGGCGAGGATGATCGGCGGATGATTGGCCAGTGCGCGCGCGATGGAGACGCGCTGCTGCTCGCCGCCCGACAGTTGCGCGACGTTTGCCTTGGACCGGTGCCCCACATCCAGCGCATCCAGCAATTCCTGCGCACGGACGCGCGAGTCAGCGTTCGATACACCCGCCAGCATCGGCAGCAGGGCGACGTTGTCAGTGACATCAAGGAATGGGATCAGGTACGGCGCCTGGAACACGAATCCGATACGGTCTCGGCGCAGCGTGCGCAGATCGTCGATCAGCCACTTCTCGTCGAAGATGGTTTGACCGCCCAGCATCATGCGCCCGGCGGTAGGCTCGATCACGGCACCCAGGCATTTGAGCAGCGTGCTCTTGCCCGAACCGCTGGGGCCGACCAGCCCCACCACTTCGCCGGGCCAGATGGTCATGTCCACGCCCTTGAGCGCATCGACGGCGGTCTCGCCCTCGCCGTAGCGTTTCTTCAGTCCCTCGATATGGATGGCTGGTTCGCGCATGTTCAGCCTCCGATCGCCGTGGCAGGATCGATACGCAGCGCGGCGCGGATGGCGAAGACGCTGGCGACGGAACACATCAGCATGACCAGCACAAAACCCTGCACCGCATCGCCCGGCAGCAACAGCACATATTTCGGGAACAGCGGTGCCCACAGGGTGGCGGAGAACTTGCCGACCAGGAAGCCGATCAGCCCCAAACCCAGCGCCTGCTGCAGGATCATCGCGCTGATGGTGCGGTTGGTCGCGCCGATCAGTTTGAGTACCGCGATCTCGCGCACCTTGTTCAGGGTCATGGTGTAGATGATGAACGCGACGATGGCTGCGCTGACGATGGCGAGTATCACCAGGAACATGAAGATCTGCTTCGACGAGGTGGCGATCAGGCGCGCCACCAGTATCTCGTCCATCTGGTTCTTGCTGTAGGCCTGCAGATGTTTCCAGCGTTCGACCTGAGCGGCCACGCTCTCTTCCATTCCCGGCGCGGTGCGCACAAGGATGGCGTTCACGAAACGGCTGGATGTCTGGCTGGCCTGGATCGCTTCCAGCAGACCGGGCACGCCGGGACGGTTGAACGCGGGATTGGCCGCGGTGCGCGCCCTTTCGTTGAGCAGCGCGTCGTTGTCCTTGAGGAACTGCACTTCCTGCGCATCCTTGAGCGGGATGAAGATCATCGGGTCGCCGCCGGACGAGACCATGCGCCGCGTCAGACCGACGACGGTGTACTCGTGGCGGCGGATGCTGATCCTGTCGCCCAGCGCCAGCCCGGTCTTGATGTCCGCCAGTGCCTCGTAATGCGGCCGCGTGATCGGTCGCCCGGCGACCATATAGGCAGGCTCGCCCGGCTTGCCTGCTTCATAGCCGACCAGCATCACGCGGATCTCCTTGCGCTCGTGACTTACCTGCATGGTCAGGTAAGTCACGTTGCCCGCTTCCACTACGCCCGGCAGACTGAGCAGATCCTTCGCCACATCGTCATGCACGCTGGAAGGTTCGGCATACGGGCCCAGCGTATCCTGCTGCACCACCCACAGATCGGCGCCCGCATTCTCGATCAGCACGCGCGCATCATCCACCATGCCGCGGTAGACGCCCGCCATGGTCAGCGTGACGCCGATCAGCAATCCCAGGCCGATGCCGGTAAATACGAATTTACCCCAGCCGTGCAGAATGTCGCGGCTCGCCAGATTGATCACGTCAGCCTCGCACCAGTTCGGCGACGACTCTGACCTTGATGCCTGCACGCAGGGGCTGCTGGCTGTAGACGATCACGGATTCGTCATTGTCCAGACCGTCCAGTATCTGCGTCCTCCCTTCCATGGTCGTGACGCCGACCTTGACCGGCTTGAACACGACCTGCCCGTCCTGTAGCACCCACACGCCGGTCTGCCGGTCTATGCGTTTGACTGCGGCTGTCGGCACGCTGCGGGTGTCGTTCAACTGCGGCAGCTTGAAAGTGACTTCGGCATATTCGCCGATGCTGGCATCGACCGCGGCGACCGCGACATTGACGATGCGCTCCTCGGTCACCGCATCGCTCACCATGTCCACGCGCGCCACTTTGCCGGCGAGCTGTGCATGCGGCCGGGAACGCAGGACGACCTCGGCCTCCTGCCCGACGCGAACCTGCCCTGCCTGATGCTGGGCGACACGCGTCTCTATCCACAAACTCTTCGGATCGACGACCTGCAGCACGACCTGTCCGCCGACCACCGTGCTGCCCGGCTCCGCCAGTCTGACCACCACCACGCCGTTGGCCGGGCTGATCAGCCGCGTCTGCGCACGGGCCTTGCCGATGCCGCGCATGTCCGCCTGTGCCCGCGCATGTTCCTCGCGGGCAGTGGCCAGATTGGCCGATGCGGCCGCCAGTGCCGACACAGCCGCGTTTTTCTCGTGCAGCTTCGTGTCGTACATCTCCTGACTGACGAAACCGCGCCCGCGCAATTCCTCATAACGCGCCAGCGTGGCCGCGATGGTCTTGAGTCGGCTTTCGGCTTCGCTTGTCTGCGCCTCTGCCGCGAGGATCGCATTGGCCGTCTTCTGCACCACGCGCTCACTGCCAGTGAATTTCTCGTCCAGATCGACCGGGTCCATCTCGGCCAGCACCTGCCCGGTCACGACAGTGTCACCCTGATCGACCAGCACACGCTTCACCCGGCTGGTCATGGTCGGCGCCAGATTGAAGCCATGCCGCGCCCGCACCGTACCGATACCGAAGACACCGTTTGCAAGCGTCCCGACCTGAATCTTCTCCACCGTCACCTTGACCGGTGCCAGAGGCCCCTGCGTCAGGACGACCCATGCGAAAGCGCCAAGCACAGCAGTGCCTATCACCAGCATTTTGATTTTCAGCCCGGTCATTTGCGGCCCCAAAGTAAGTAATTGATTGCTATCTTACAGAGGGAAAAATAAATAGCAAACGAAATTTGAACGACGGTAGATAGGGTCACAGCGGAAGCAACAAAAACTGATGGCGCCCGCGGGCGCCATCGTACTTTCAGGGTATCGCAGTTGCTACGCGACCGCGTGTCTTGTGCTTTTCTTCATATGTGGCCGCGAAGCCACTTCACAGCGACCGCGCCAGCCTGAACCCGTGGCTGTAATAACGGAACGAAGTGCTGAAACGGATGCGCACGGAGGCGCGTCCGAAGGTGGGATCGTAACCCCATGACCCGCCGCGCAACACGCGCATGGAGCCGTCCACCCGCGCGCTGCCATCGGTCGGAGCACCTTCGTAGTTCGGGTGGTAGGTGTCTTCCACCCATTCCCACACGTTGCCGCTCATGTCGTAGAGGCCGAAGGCGTTGGCTTGCTTGGTGGCGACAGGGTGTGGCGTGTTGAAGAAGAAGCTGCCGCTGTTGAAGTCGTTCCAGGACACCTTGTCAGCGGTTTCGCCGCCGCAGTATTCGAATTCCGTTCCCGCGCGGCAGGCATATTCCCACTCCGCTTCGGTCGGCAGACGGTATTGCTTGCCGGTCTTGGCATTGAGCTTCTTGATGTAGGCCTGTGCGTCATCCCAGCTGACCTGCTCCACAGGGCAGGTGTCGCCGCAAGTGGCGAAATTGCTCGGGTTGTTGCCCATCACGGCCAGCCATTGCGCCTGAGTAACTTCGGTCTTGCCGATGGCGAACGCCTTGACGCTGACTCGGTGCACGGGTTGCTCGTCGGGCTTGCCGTCCTTCGAGCCCATGTCGAAGCTGCCCGCGGGCAGTTCGACCATCTCGGGACATTCCGGGCAGTCGCTGTACACCTTGCCCGCGACCGGCTCGGCCACCATCTCCCATTGATAGATCCTGTCCTGCGCGGCACGTGCATCGGCGCCTTCCGGCGCGAGCAGCAGATAGCGCTTCATCTCGACCATGCCGTCGCGATATTTCTTCTTCTCGCCCAGCAGCAGACCGAGTTTGTAACGTCCTTCCGCCCACCAGGGAGCGAGTTCAAGCGCCTTGCCGTACAGCGCGATGGCTTTGTCAGTCTGCTTTTCCTGCACCATGAATTCGGCCTGCACCTTGAATTTGCGCGCCTCTTCGGAGAGTTCCGGCTTCGGCTTTGCGGCCTTGTATTGAGCGGCGATATCAAGGAATGGATCGGGCACATCGGCAGCGAATGCCGGAACGGTGATCAAAGAAAGTGCAGCGAGCAGACAGGTACGAATGTTTACCAAAATACTCTCCTTACGGTGCGTCGGATCGAATAAAAACTGCCGCAATTGTACGCGCGGAAACCGGCAATGTCGCCAGTCACTTCGGCGGCTTGGCATGCGCAGGACGGAAGGCTTTGCACTGCTCCGGATCGGATTCCAGATAAGCGCCTTCGATCAGGTCGATGCAGTAGGGTATGGCCGGAAATACCGCATTGAGGCAATCGTCTATCGCGGAAGGTTTGCCGGGCAGATTGAGAATGAGACTCTTGCCGCGTATGCCCGCGGTCTGGCGCGACAATATCGCAGTGGGCACGAACTTCAGCGAGGCGGTGCGCATCAGCTCGCCGAAACCCGGCATCATCTTCTCGCACACGGCTTCGGTTGCTTCCGGCGTCACATCGCGCAAGGCCGGGCCGGTGCCGCCGGTGGTCACCACCAGCGAACAACCTTCCACATCGCACAATTCGATGAGTGTCTTTTCGATCAAGGACTGCTCGTCGGGAATCACCCGCGCCACCGCTTCCCATTCGCCGGTCAGCACGCGGGTAAACCAGGCCTGCATCGCAGGACCGCCCTTGTCCTCGTATTCGCCACGACTGGCGCGGTCGGAGATGGTTACAAAACCGATGCGTTTTTTCATCACCATTCCCCGCCTGCTTCGTTCTGATACTCGGCACCATCCAGCAACTGTACCGTCACCTGCTCGCCCGCCACCATGCCACGGCTTGTGGCAGGCACAACCATCAGTCCCTCCGCCACGGACATGGAAGCCAATATGCCGCTGCCCTGTGCACCTGTGGAGGTCGCCGCATAGCCGCCCGCTTCCCGGCTCAGCATCACGCGCACGAACTCGGTGCGGCTGTGCTTGTGCTTCACATCATGCGTCAGTCTTGCGGTGAGGGTGCGGCGATGCACGCGCGTGCAGCCGAGCATGCGGCGCAATGCCGGCAGCACGAACTCTTCGAAACAGACCATGCTCGATACCGGATTCCCCGGCAGACCGAACACCCAGGTCAGCGGTGCGATGCCGAACGCCATCGGGTGGCCCGGCTTCATCTCCACACGCCAGAACTTCATCTGCACGCCCAGCGCTTCCAGCGTGGGGCGCACGTAGTCGTGCACGCCGACCGAGGTGCCGCCGGAGACCAGCAGTACGTCGTATTGCAGGCCGCGCTGCAACATCTCCTTCAGGTGACCCGGTTCATCGCGCGCGATGCCGAGCAGGTCGGGCGTGATGCCCAGCGCCTGTACCTGCGCCATCAGCGCATAGCTGTTGGCATCGGGGATCTTGTTGGCATCGAACGGGTCGTTCAACCCTTCCAACTCGTCGCCGGTGGAAAGGATGGCCACGCGCGGCATGCGGTACACCTCCGCACTGGCGCGCTTCACCATCGCCAGCATGCCGACCGCACCGGGCGTGATCTCGGTGCCTGCCGGCAATACCACCTCGCCGTTCTTCATGCTCTCGCCACGGTCGCGGATGTCGTTGCGCGACTTCACAGCGACGTTGATCTGCACCTGCGTGTCCGACAGCGCCTGCGTATCCTCGACGCGTATCACCGCATCCGCGCCCTGCGGCACCGGCGCACCGGTCATGATGCGCGCACACTGTCCGGCCAGCACGGTCTTCTGCGGCATGTCGCCCGCCTTGATGTCTTCGACGATCTCCAGCACTGCCGGTGCATTCGCCACATCCGCACTGCGCAGCGCAAAACCATCCATCGCCGAAACGTCATAAGGCGGCTGGTCGCGGTTGGCACGAATGTCCTCGGCCAGCACTCGCCCGAGCGAGTTTTCCAGCCCGACACTCTCGGTGCCAAGCGACTTGATCGATTCCAGCACGCATTGCTGCGCGGCTGTCACTGTCAGATATTCCATCTACTTCCTCACTTCTTCGCCGCATGATAATCCTGCGGCGTATCCAGATCAAAGAAACTGCGCAATTGCGGATCGCATTCGCGCAACTCCGCTTCACTCACATAACGTACATCCAGTTTTTCCAGCACGCCGCGCAGACTCCTGTCACCGGCTGCCAGACTGGCGCGCATCGCCTCCAAAGTCCCGGTCGCATAGAAAGCAGCAAGCGGTTGCGGGTAACCCCCGATCATCGGCACAACGGCCTGATGCGCGGCCCGGCAAGACGCGAGATGAACGACAACCGCCTCGGTCACAAACGGCATGTCGCACGCCACCGCAAACACCCACGGCGTATCAGCCTGCGCCAGCCCGGCGATCAATCCGGCCAGCGGACCGCTCGCTTCCACCCCGTCACACACCTGCGGCACATCCACTCCGGCGCGCAGTTGGCGCACGCTGACAACCACTTTTGAAAACACCCGCTGCATGGTGGCGGTGATGTGATCCAGCAGCGTCTTACCGTCCAGCACCAGCGCCGCCTTATCCTGCCCCATGCGACGCGAATCGCCGCCGGCGAGGATGAGCGCAGTGCAATCGTCGATCATCTTCAGGCTCGTTGCAGGATGAAATCGACGATACCGCTCACATCATCGAGTTTGAAATGCGGCAACTGCGGGTAAACCTCATCCATGTCGGTGACGATGGCGATCAGCCCGTCCTCGATGGCGCAACGAGCGGGTCTGCCGCATTCGCGCCGCAACACCTCGATCTTCACCCCCGGCGCATGCGAGAAACCCTCTGCCAGCACCAAATCGGCTTCACCCAGGAAACGCTGCGCCAACTGCGCCGGTTCGCGCGCTTCAACCCGGGAATCGATCAACTGCACACCGCCTTCCGTCACCAGCATGCTCATCGCCGCCCCCGCCTGCGAGTAGCGCCAGCTATCCTTGCCCGGTGTATCGAGCTGCACATCGTGATGCGCATGCTTGATGGTGGCGACTTTGACGCCGCGCTTGCATAGTTCGCGGATGAGCTTTTCCACCAGAGTGGTTTTGCCGGAGCCGGAATGGCCGACGAAGGTGATCACGGATGGGGAGTGACCCATGCATCCCCCTGCGGCGTGATCTCTTTCTTCCAGATAGGCACGCGCTGTTTGAGTTCGTCGATCATCCAGCGACAGGCATCGAATGCGGCGGCGCGATGCTCGGCCCCTGCGGCGATGAACACGATGTTGTCGCCCGCCTGCACGGTGGTGACGCGATGCACGATGCGCGCGTCGAGCAAGCCGAACTTCTCGATGACTTCGCTGCGCAGTTTGTTCATCTCAGCCAACGCCATGCTGCCGTAGGCTTCGAAGCCGATCTGCGATACTTCGCGACCTTCGGAGAAATCGCGCGCGCAACCGATGAAAGTTGCGATGCCGCCCATGCGCTTCGAGCTAGCCTTGAGCGCTTCCACTTCTTCATTCTGGGAAAAATCTTCTTGTTGGATACGAACCGGCTCAAGCATCTCAACCACCGCTGAACTTCGCCATAAAGGCGATCTCGTCGTTGTCCTGCAATGCCATCTGCTTGTCGTGTACCTGGTTCTGGTTGACTGCGATGAGACTGACGATGCTGAAGGCGCCCGGATGCTGGATGCCGAGGTGGGCGATGACGTTGTGCAGGGTCATGCCGGGAGAGAAATCCATCTGCATCTCGTGCGTCTGCACGCGGTCGGCCACCGGTCCGAAGAACAATACTTTGATCATCTCACCTCCCCGCGTTTCCACACGCCGCTTTCCCCCCCGCGCTTCTCTTCCAGTTGCACGTTCTCGATGCGCATGCCGCGGTCGATGGCCTTGCACATATCGTAAATGGTGAGCAGTGCGACGTTGGCGGCAGTCAGCGCTTCCATCTCGACGCCGGTCTGGCCGACACAACTGGCGGTGGTGACGACCTTGATGCCGACGCAACCCTGCGCATCCGGCTCAACGATCTCGCTGAACTCGACCTGCACGCCACTAAGGGCGATGGCATGGCACATCGGAATGATGTCCGGCGTACGCTTGGCCGCCATGACCGCGCCGACATCCGCCACGGTCAGCACGTCACCTTTGGCGATCTTGCCTGCGCGGATGCGTGCCAGCGTCTCCGGCTGCATGCGCAGCACGCCGCTGGCGATAGCGACGCGCTGGGTGCTGGACTTCTCCGACACATCCACCATGCGGGCTCGGCCCGAATCGGAAAAATGCGTCAGGTCGTTCATCAGGTGTTTTGCACGACTATCTTGGGGAATGCCGCGCTGTGGTCCTGCGCCATGTCGGCGATCTTCACCGCGATGCGGCGGGCGATCTGTTTGTAGACTTTGGCGATGTTGCCGTCGGGATCGGCGACCACGGAAGGTTTTCCGGAGTCCGCTTGTTCGCGGATGCTGATGTCCAGCGGCAGGCCGCCGAGGAACTCGGTGTTGTACTCGGCGCACATCTTCTCGCCGCCACCCGCGCCGAAGATGTGTTCTTCATGGCCGCACTTGGAGCAGATATGGGTGCTCATGTTCTCGACGATACCGACGATCTTGATGCCGACCTTCTCGAACATCTTGAGTCCCTTGCGCGCGTCCAGCAGCGCGATGTCCTGCGGCGTGGTGACGATGACCGCGCCGGTGACCGGCACTTTCTGCGCCAGGGTGAGCTGGATGTCGCCGGTGCCGGGCGGCAGGTCAACAACGAGGTAGTCGAGGTTGTCCCACTTGGTCTGGTGCAGCAGTTGCTCAAGCGCCTGGGTGACCATGGGGCCGCGCCAGATCATCGGCGTATCGTTGGCGTCGATGAGGAAGCCGACCGACATGGCTTGCAGGCCGTGGTTGGTCATCGGCAGCATGGTCTTGCCGTCTTCGGAATCGGGTTGCCCGCTGATGCCGAGCATGGTCGGTTGCGAGGGACCGTAGATGTCGGCATCCAGCATGCCAACGCGCGCGCCTTCGGCGGCCAGTGCCAGCGCCAGATTGACCGCGGTGGTGCTCTTGCCCACACCGCCCTTGCCGCTCGCTACCGCGATGATGTTCTTCACGCCGTCCACCAGCTTCACGCCGCGCTGCACCGCATGCGGCACGACCTTGCTGGCGACAGTCGCTTCGATCTTGCCCGCGCCCGGCAGAGCGGACTTGAGGTGGGCTTCGATGGTCGCCTTGATCTCGGCCCACACGCTCTTGGCCGGGTAACCCAGTTGCACGTCCAGCGTCACGTCGTTGCCGCTGACCTTGACGTTCTTGATCGATTTGCCGCTGACGAAATCCTTCTTCGTGTTCGGGTCGATCAGGTTCTTCAACGCGTTCTGCACATCTGTTTCGGTAAAGCTCATCATTCACTCCTGGTTGATTTTCATTCGGGAAGACATCCCGGATTCGCCTGCTTCGGACATCCCGCATTGTAGCGGCTGGACCGGCTCCGCGAGCGACTACCTTCAGCCGTGCCTGCCCTTGTAACATTGCGCCGCTGCATGCACGACCTCGGACCAGGGTATCCCGGCCCAATCACCCCACTGGCGCAGGGCGTTTGCCGCCAGCGCATCCACGTCGTCCACGTCGGGACCGCCGCTGAGCACCTGCTGCAAGCCCTTGAGGCCGCCGCATTGCACGCGCATCTCCTGTGCGTGCGGCAACACCTCCTCGTCGTGCATCTTGCCCAGCGCGAACGCGAAACTGTGCCGCAGGCTGTGGTGCAACTCATGACAGCGAAAATGGCTCGCCGCCTCGCGGCATGTCGCCGCTTCGCGTTCGGCGATCTGCTTCCGCTGTGCACACTCGCAGGCGACGCAGCCTGCCAGCAAAGCTTTTTCGAACACACAAGGACGCGCTACCACTTCGGCGAACTTCTGCCGGTAAGCGGCTTCGTCCATGATGTTTAATCGTCCCCCAGTTGCGGGGCTGGCTCGCGTATCTCGTTGAGCAAGTCTTCCGCATGAAGCTCGGACTCGGCATGGATCATCTTGATCAGCGCCTGCGAATCATCCGCCAGCTCGGCACGCAACTGTTTGGCCCGCACCGACGCCTCGCGATAGGAATCGTACTGCTCCAGCTTGGTCAGCTGCTTGATCGGGAATTCGGTCACTCGGTAGATAAAATAGGCCATGGTCACCTCGTAGCGTAATTAAGCGCCGGGACGCTTCATGAAGGTGATGACGTTGGCTCCGGGCGCGTTCTTGCTGGCGCAGCTGCCCTCGCCCAGTCCCGCAAGCTGTTCGGCTTCATGCAACAGATTGACGACATCGACATAGTGTTTCTGCTTCACCATCATCAGCGCGGTATAGCCGCCCTCGTTCTTCGCCAGCACGTCCGCCCCCGCCTGCAGCAGCACCTCGACCACGGCGGTCTCGCCGTAGCCCGCGGCCAGCATCAGCGGGCGCACACCGTAACCGATGGGGGCCTCGATATTGGCACCCGCATCGATCAGCAGCTTGACCATGTCGGCGAAGCCGCGCTTCAGCTCGGCGTTGTAGCAGGCTTTCATCAATGCGCCCCAGCCTGCGCTGTCGGTCGCATTGACGTCGGCACCGCTGTCGAGCAGCGCTTCCGCCAGATCCCGGTCGCCCGCATAGGCGGCCAGCATCAGCAGGGTGGCACCCGTCTCGTCGCGGCTATCGACACCCGCACCGGCCGCCAGCAGACGCCGCACCGTGGCGGTATCACCGGCTTTCACTGCTGCTATCAGCTCTGTAGACATGTGCCCTCCTTTTGAAAAGACTATTTCTTGACCGTGTTTTGCAACGCCTTGCGGATCGCTTCCGGGGATTTCATGATGTTCATGAAACTGTTGCTGCCCATCATGCTGAGGTCGGGGAAGTTGATGGCGATGCGGAAGCGCGCGTACAGCGCATACACCTTGTTGCCCGACACCAGCACTTCGTACGGCAGGTGGGCGGTGGACTTCACATCGCGAAAATCAATCTCGTTCATGATGAACTTGTCGTCCATGGCCTTGGTTTCTTCGCTGCCCTTGAGGCCGGCACCGAACACTGTCTCCTGCTTGCCGGGGATATCGACGCGGTAGACCTTGGTCACGCCGTTCTGGTTGTTCGCCAGCTTGGCATCCACTGCCTGCACGGCCTCTTCGTAGCTGCCGTATTCGGCCAGTTCGCTCGGCTCGTCAAAATATTCCATGCCGATGGTGTAGTGGTATTTGCGCGCCTGTTTTGCGGTCAGACCCTTGGCACCGAACTCTTCCACCCTGCCCAGCGCTTTTTCCAGCGCAGCCGATACACCGGCGAGGTCGCCTTCCATGCGATACACATGAGACATGTAAACCGGGTTGGTGTAGCTGACCTGGACTTCCTTGCCAGCCTCGGTGACCGACACGCGCTGCACCGCGCCGTAGCCGCCCGCTTCGGATGCGGCGGCGTTCTTCTTCAATTCGTCATTGGTGACGACGATCACGTTGGCACCGGTGTACGGTGCATATTCGCCGACCACGGTGAAACCGGCGGCAGTCAGCGCGGTCTTCACCTGGGCGGACTTCTCGGCCACCGCACCCTCACTCTTCGAGGCGAGCACAAATGGTTTGAGCTTCACATCGTCGGCCTGCGCTGCGCCGATAAACAGAAACAACGCGGACAACATCACTTTCTTGATCGTCATACGTACCATCTTTGCTCTCCCTGGTTGGTTATTGAACTGCGGAACAACTTATAGTTTTATTATTACGATTCGTGCGGATGGAACCATGCCAATTTTTCCCTCAGCGTGACCACGCCGCCGACGATGATGAGCGTGGGCGCCTGCGGTTTCTCGCGCTCGGCGATGGCGGGCAGTGTGGCCAGTGTGCCAGTGATGACGCGCTGCGTGGGTTGCGTGCCGTGCTGCACAATGGCGATGGGCGTGGTATCCGGCATGCCGTGCTCGATGAGCTTGGCACACAAAGTGTCGAGGCCGTGCAGGCCCATGTACACCACCACGGTCTGCTTCGGTCGTGCCAGCGCGGCCCAATCCAGATTCATGGTGCCGTCCTTGAGGTGGCCGGTGACGAACATGCACGACTGCGCGTAATCGCGGTGCGTAAGCGGGATGCCCGCGTAGGACGCCACGCCGGAAGCAGCGGTGATGCCGGGCACCACCTGGAAGGGGATACCCTCCGCCGCCAGTGTCTCGATCTCTTCGCCGCCGCGCCCGAAGATGAACGGGTCGCCGCCCTTGAGGCGCAGCACGCGTTTGCCTTCCTTGGCCAGACGAACCAGCAGCTCGTTGATCTCTTCCTGTTGCAGCGTATGGTCATTGCGTTTCTTGCCGACATAGATGCGATCGGCATCGCGCCGCGTCATCTCGACGATGGGTTTGGACACCAGTGCGTCGTACACCACCACATCGGCCTTCTGCATCAGGCGCAGGGCGCGGAAAGTGAGCAGATCGGGATCGCCGGGACCGGCACCGACCAGATACACTTCGCCGCGCTGAATGTTGTCCTCATCCTTCAGCATCTCCTGCAGCATCACTTCGGCGCTGGCCTCGTCGCCGGTCAGCACCTTCTCGGCGACGACGCCGTCCAGCACGTTCTCCCAGAAGATGCGGCGCTTGGGCGGGTTGGTGACGCGCGTCTTCACCAGTTCGCGGAAACGTTCGGCGAATGCGGCCAAGCGGCTGTAGTTCTGCGGAATGATCGTTTCGAGTTTCCCGCGCAGCATGCGCGTCAGCACCGGTGAGGCGCCGCCGCTGGAGAAGGCGATCATCAGCGGCGAGCGGTCGAGGATGGCGGGCATGATGAAACTGCACAGCTCGGGATCATCGACCACATTCACCGGGATGCTGCGGTTCTGCGCCAGCACCGAGACCTGTTTGTTCACTTCGCGGTCGTTGGTGGCGGCGATGACCAGCGTCGCACCATCGAGATGTCTGGCATCGAAACGCGCGACGATGGGCTCGACGCCTTCCTGCTGCGCTAGTTCTTCGTCGATCTCGGGCGCGACCACGCGCACCTTCGCGCCCGCCTCCAGCAGCACGCCCGCCTTGCGCACGGCGACACTGCCGCCGCCGACCACGAGGCACAACCTGCCTTTGACGTTATGAAATACCGGCAGAAAATCCACGTTAGCCTTTCACTGCTTTCAGGATCAGCGGCACCAGCGCTTCCGGCAAGGCGATCTTGCCTGCCAGTGTGAAGTCATGCGCGCGAGCCGACATCTTGTTCCAGGTCTTCTTGATGATCTCGATCCACTTGGCCTCGTCATACTCGGGATGGCTGGTGGCGAAACCGATCATGTAATACTCGATGAACACCAGATCAACCACGTCTTCCATCAACTGCGTCTCGGGATTGACCTTGAGCGCCTTCTTGCTAATGATGGTCTTCACGCGCTCTATCATCTCGTCGTCGTAACCGGCCTGCTTCATCAGGTTGCCCGCAGTCTCGGCGTGGAACTTGTACAAGCCGGTGCGCCATTGCAGGTAGCCGTTACGATCCATGGGGAAGTTGCTGCGGGGGGATTTCCAACGCTGGATGTGCTGGGCGCGGCAAGCCAGCTTCACGGCTTCGGATGCCTCCGGCGCATAGCGCTCCTGCATATCGGTCATGCGCTGCGCGTAGAGCAGCTCCTTGGGATATTCCTTGCCGTTGGCCGTTTCCTTGTTCGGATCTTCGGCGTTGGCCTTGTCGAATGCCGCGATGGCGGCCTGATACAGATTGCTGGTCATGATGTCTTCCCGATAGTTGAAATTGGTTTGCATTGCTGATCCTTGCACCGGCGCACGAAAGCGACGAACCGCGTCGCCCAGTAACAACTGCCGATGGTGCGCAGATGGGTATAGGAAGCCAGCAGGTTATGCAGGATGAGTCCGTCGCGGTCGCCGTCGATGCCGTAACCGCGCTCGACATGGTAAGCGAAGCTGGAGTCCTTCGGAAGGTTCTCCAGGCTGGAGTAATGGAATTCGTGGGCCTTGATCTGTTTGGCAGGTGTATCCGGACGCGGCCACGGGTGCGCCTCGTCCTCCTTCAAATGCACATAGCCGCGGCCGATGGGCTTGGCGTGCATCTTCACGTCGCCGGGGATGGCGCCGACCATCTCGTAGGTGCGGCCTTCGTATTCGATGCCGCGCGACAGGTACATCAGGCCGCCGCATTCGGCATAAGTCGGCAAGCCGCCTTCAATGGCCTGTTTAATCTGTGAGCGCAGACTGACATTGGCTTCCAGCTCGGTGGCGCAGGTCTCGGGAAATCCGCCTCCGATATAGAGCCCGTCCGCTTCGGGCAGTTGCCCGTCGCGCATGGCATCGAACGGCACCAGTTCCGCGCCCGCCGCTTCCAGCGCTTCGAGGTCGTCGGCATAGTAGAAACCGAAGGAACGGTCGCGCGCGATGGCGATCTTCACCTTGTCGCCGCAGGGCAATGGACTGATCTCAGCCTTGTGCGGGACAGCCAGCGGCTCTTTCTGCGACAGCGCCAGTAGCTTGTCGAGATCGACCTGTTCGGCGATGGCCTCGCCGATCTGTTTGATCTTGGCCGTGGCGACATGCGATTCGTTGCTGGGCATCAGACCGAGATGGCGCTCCTCGATGGAAAGGCGCTCGTCATACTGGATGGCGCCAATCACCGGCACGTCGGTGTAATGCTCGATCACTTCGCGCAGCTTGGATTCGTGGCGGCGGCCGCCGAGATTGTTGAGGATGACCCCGGCGATGTTGATGTCGCGGTCGAAGGCCTGGTAGCCGAGGATCAGCGGTGCGATGCCGCGCGTCATGCCGCGCGCGTCGATCACCAGGATCACCGGCAGGTCGAGCAGCTTGGCCAGCGCGGCGTTGCTGTTGCTGCCGTCCAGCGCGAGACCGTCATACAGACCCTTGTTGCCCTCGACCAGATTCACCGCCTTGCTGTGGCGCGCAAAAGTGGAGACGACATCGTCGTTCTCCATCAGGTAGAGGTCGAGATTGAAGCAGGCGTGACCGGCGGCCTGGCCGAGCCACATCGGGTCGATGTAGTCGGGGCCTTTCTTGAACGGCTGCACCACGTGACCGCGCGCGGCGAGTGCCGCACACAGGCCAATACTGACCATGGTCTTGCCGGATGATTTATGCGCTGCCGAGATTAGAAAACGGTTCATCTGTGACCTCGATCAGCCTGATGGATGTCGGCGGACGGGGCATAGTTCCGCCCCTGCCCTGCGCCGCTTTAATCCGAGATGTACGGTTTGTCCTGCGGCATGAAGTTCAGCACGCGCACGCTGACCGTGGTGATCAGGAACGCGATGGCCAGGCCGCCGAAGCCGAGCAGGAACTCGTAGATCGAGGGCGTGTAACTTGCGATCTGGCCATCGGCGAAGGTGCTGCTCACTTCATAGCCGGGGAAGATGTTGAGCGGATATGCCTGACCGCCGATGATGAACACGTACAGCAAGGCGAACGCACCCAGCACCACCAGCATCGAAGCGACCATCACGCACTTGGTCTTGCCCAGGCCGGGGAAGTAGATCAGCAGCAGCGGCAGCACATTGCCGAACACGACGTAACCCCACCAGAACAGATTTGGATAGATGCCGCCGTCGCGCAGGATGAACAGCTCGAAGCCCTTCTGCTGGGCGAAATACATGTTGGTGAAATGATAGGTCGCGACCATGTACAGCGAACCGACAATGAACACACCGAGCAGGTTCTTGGTGCGCTGCAGGATGGCCGGATCAAGTGCCTTCTCGTTCCATGCGTAGATGACTTTCTGCACCACATGGAACACCGCCAGTCCCCAGGCGAACGACAGCACGATGAACATCGGCGGCAGCAGCGCCGAGCCGTAGGCCTGGCGCGCGGTGAGGAAAGCGAAGATCAGGCCGGTACCGGTGGTCAGCACGAAGCGCCAGATGAACACGGCCAGACCGGCAGCCTTGTTGAACGGGTTCATGCGGCGCTCCATCATCGTCCACAGATAGACAATGACCAGCGAGAACATGCCGGAATACAGCACCACGTTCCAGGCGAACACCGAGGTGGGGTTGTAGTTGGTGGCGGCGACGATGATGCGGTCGGGCCTGCCCAGATCCAGCATCAGCACGGCGAGACCGCCCGCCAGCATGGCGAGGGACAGCAGGCTTGCCAGCGGCGCGCGCGCCTTGTACACAGCCTTGCCGAACACAGAACCGATGGAGGCGACGTTGAGCACGCCGGAGGCGGCGACGATCAGAAAGATGGCGAACACGTGCGGCATGCCCCAGACGATCTGGTTGTTCATGCCGGAGATGATGTGGCCGTGATGCTCCATCATGAACACGGCGTAGGCGCCGCCCAGCACGGACAGACCGCCGATGGCGAGCAGCACGTAATACAGTCGGTTCATGGAGTACAGTTTGGAAAGGTCAACCATGATTTATAGCCCTTGGTAACGGACGCCGGGATTCAACTGCAGGTCGGCACGTATCTGCACGGTGGCGACGCTGCGCACCTTCTTGTGGATCTCGCTGTTGGCGTCGTTGAGGTCGCCGAACAGGATGGCCTTGTTCTGGCAAGCCTCGGCACAGGCCGGGATCTGACCCTTGTCGATGCGGTGCACGCACAGGGAACAGGCTTCGACAGTTCCCTTGCCGCGCGGCACGTCCGGATTCTGGTCTTCCAGCGTCTCGTGCACGAAGGAACGCGCCTTGTACGGGCAGGCCATCATGCAATAGCGGCAACCGATGCACAGGTGACGGTCCACCAGCACGATGCCGTCGGCGCGCTTGAATGAAGCATTGGTCGGGCACACGTCCACACAGGGCGGATGCTCGCAATGCTGGCACATCATCGGCAGCGACACTGTGTGTCCGTTGCTGATGTCCTTGATCTCGATCTTGCGTATCCATTGCGAGTCGGTCGTCCCGGTCTTGCCGGACAGGCCGTTCTCCTTGTTGCAGGCAGTCACGCAGTCGTTGCAGCCTTCCTTGCACTGGGCGGTGTCGATCAACATGCCCCAGCGCACCTTGGAACTGGCTTCCGCCGTATCGCCATGCGCAGTCTGGTACAGCATCATTCCCGGCGCGATGGCGATCGCCGCGGCGCCCGCCGAAGTCTTCAGGAACTGCCTGCGTTGGGTATCGATATCGCTCATTTCGTTTCCTTCTTGGCGAGCGCTTCCTTGCGCTTGCTGGCGTGACATTCGAAACAATCGATCTTGACTGCAGCATAACGGTGGCAGCCGACGCAGAAGCTGTCCTCGCGTGCCGTCACGCTGTTGTCGCTGGTGCTGGCGTGGCACTCCACGCAGGCCTTGAATGCTTCAGCCTCGACACGCACGCCCTTGCGCACCGTCTCATTGCGCTGGTGCTTGAGCATGTGCATGTGGTTCTTGCGCATCCACTGCGTGTCCTTCACGCACTCCCCGCCCTTACCGACATCCAGCTTGGGTGCGTTCGCCTCGGCAGCCAGGGCTGCCGGGATGCACAGGCACAACAGCAGAGAAACGAGCAGTCTCATCACTCACCCAGGCCCATTTGAATGTAACCGGTCGGGCACACGTCGGCGCAGATGTGGCAGCCGATGCACTTGTCGTAGTCGGTGGCAACGTAACGGCCCAGCGTCGACTCAGTCTTCTTCACGCGGTACACGGCGGTCTGCGGGCAGTACACCACGCAGTTGTCGCACTCGAAGCACATGCCGCAACTCATGCAGCGCTTGGCTTCGGCGACTGCCTCTTTCTCGCCCAGCACGCCGAGGCGGTCCTGGAAGTTGCCCAGCGCGCTCACCTTGTCCAGCGTGACCACGTTGCGGATGTTGCGCGGCACATAGTTGAAGTGGCCGAGGAACAGCTTGTCATGCGGAATGATGTAGCGGTCGGAACGGTTGTCGAAGTTGTGCACCGCGACATTGGAGTCGCAGGTACCGCGCATCGGCTCTTCCGCCATCTTGGGCTCCAGGCCCTTCTCGGCCAGCTTGCGCATCAGGTCGAACTGGTGCGCGTCGATCTTCGGACGCTTCTCCAGGTCTTTGCCCTGCAGGAAGTTGTGGATACCGTCGGCGGCGATGGAGCCGTGGCCGATAGCGGTGGTCAGCAGGTGCGGCCGGATCACGTCGCCGCCGGCGAACACGCCGGGCTGGCCGTTGACCACGTAGTTGCGGTCGGTCGAGACTGCACCCTTGCCGTTGTTGAACGCTTCCAGACCGGTGAAGTCGACAGCCTGGCCGATCGCGGAGACGATCAGGTCGGCTTCGATGTCGTACTCGCTGCCTTCGATGTTCTTGATCTCCAGCTTGCCGCCGACGAATTTGGCTTCGCACTTGGTGACGCGCAGCGCGGTGGCACGACCGTTGGCGTCCTTGACCACGGAGACCGGAGCCAGCCCGCCGAGGATATAGATACCTTCGGCTTGCGCCTGTTCGATCTCGTGCTTGTTGGCCTGCATCTGGTCGATGGGGAACACCGAGGTCAGCGCGACTTCGGCACCTTCCTTGGCGGAGATCTCGGCGACGTCATGCGCCATGCGTCCGGCGATGGCCGCTTCGGCATCGGTCGGCTTGGCACTCTTGATGTGGCCCAGACGGCGGGCGACGGTCGCCACGTCGATGGAGGTGTCACCACCGCCGACTACGACAACGCGCTTGCCGACGTGCTGCAGACGGCCTTCGTTGAACGCCTTCAGGAAGGCAGTCGCGGTCACCACGTTGGGAGCTGCGCTGTCGGCGATGGGCAGTGCACGGCCAGACTGTGCACCCATGCCGAGGAACACGGCGTTGAATTCCTTGTTGATCTGGTCCATGGTCACATCGTTACCGACACGGGTCTTCAGGCGAACCTTCACACCGAGGTCGAGGATGCGCTGGATCTCTGCGTCGAGCACGTCGCGCGGAGTACGGAAACCGGGGATGCCGTAACGCATCATGCCGCCGAGCTGTTCATGCTCGTCGAACACGGTGACCTCGTGGCCCATCTTCACCAGTTGATAGGCGCAGGACAGACCGGCAGGTCCGCCGCCGAGGATGGCGACCTTCTTGCCGGACGGTTTGACGTCGGGTTTGACATACTTGAGCTTGTTGGCGACAGCATACTCGCCGAGGAAGTGCTCGACCGAGTTGATGCCGACGTGATCTTCAACTTCGTTGCGGTTGCAACCGCTTTCGCACGGTGCCGGGCACACGCGGCCCATCACTGCCGGGAAGGGGTTGGCTTCGGTCAGACGACGCCATGCATATTCCTGCCACGGCATGATCGGCGTCTTGCCGTCGGCACCCATCGGCACCTTCTCGGTGCCGCGCACGATGCCGAGATAGCCGCGAATGTCTTCACCCGCCGGGCAGCTGCCCTGGCAGGGAGGTGTGGACTGGATGTAGGTCGGGCACTTGTATGAATAGCCGGCCTGGAAGATCTTGTCGTTCATACGACGGACTTTGCTGTCGCCATCCTTGTAACGGCGGAAAGTGATCTTTTGCGGTGTTTCGCTGACTGCTGACATATTGCCTTCTCCTTGTTATTTCGGACCCAGCTGGATCGCGTTGCTGACCAGTTGATGTACTCCGCCCACCATCTTGCGGTCAAAACCGTAGATGGGCAGGACCTTGGTAAATTGCGCCTTGCAGATGGCACAGATGGTCGCCATGAAATTGACGCCGTGTTCATCCACAGACTGCTTCAATACTTCCATGCGCGGCAATGCACCCTTGACGCGCAGTTCCAGCAGGTCGTCGGTCAGCACACCGCCGCCGCCGCCGCAGCAGAAGGTCTGCTCGCGTGTGGTGTTGGGTGCCATCTCGACGAAATTGTTTGCCACCGCCTTGATGATATTGCGCGGGATCTCGAACTGGCCGCCGGGCAGATCGCCCATGCGCGAGCCGCGCGCCACGTTGCACGAATCGTGGAACGTGATGATGTGCTTGTCGTTGGCTGACTTGTCGAAGGTCAAACGCTCGTCCTGGATCATGTCCCAGGTGAACTCGCAGATATGCGACGGCTGTTTGTAGCGGTGGTCCAGCTGTTTCTGCAGCATCTGCGCGAAGCGGTCGTTGGCGTCCGCGCCGTCGCCCACACCGGTCAGGGTGTTCCAGAAACTGTAGGCCACGCGCCAGGCATGGCCGCACTCGCCCACCACGATACGTTTGACACCCAGTTCCAGCGCGGCCTGACGGATACGCATGGCGATGGTGCGCAGCTGGTCGTAGTTGCCGATGAACATGCCGAAGTTGCCCGCCTCGGACGACATCGACGACAGCGTCCAGCTGGTGCCGGTGGCATGGAACACCTTGGCGTAACCGATCAGACTGTCGATATGCGGTTCGGCGAAGAAGTCGGCCGACGGCGTGATCAGCAGCACTTCCGCGCCCTTCACGTCGATGGGGAACTTCACGTCGACACCAGTGGCATCCTTGACGTCCTCTTCCAGTCCTTCCAGCGTGTCGATCAGCGCCGGGCCGGGCAGGCCGAGGTTGTTGCCGATCTTGTGCACCTTGCCGATGATCTCGTTGGAGTACTTCTGGCCGTAGCCGACATGGTCGAGGATCTCGCGCGCCGCCATGGTGATCTCGGCGGTGTCGATGCCGTAGGGGCAGAACACCGAGCAGCGGCGGCACTCGGAACACTGGTGGTAATAGTTGAACCACTCGTCCAGCACTTCGCGTGTCAGATCGCGCGCGCCGACGAGTTTGGGAAACAATTTGCCGGGAATGGTGAAGTAGCGGCGATACACGCTGCGCATCAGGTCCTGACGCGCCACCGGCATGTTCTTCGGGTCCTGGGTGCCGATGAAGTAGTGGCATTTGTCGGAGCAGGCGCCGCAGTGCACGCAGGCGTCCATGAACACGCGGAACGAACGGTACTTGTTCAGCAGATCACCCATCTTGGCGATGGCCTTGTCATGCCAGTCATCAACCAATTTACCGGGGAAGCCGAGGGCTTCGTTGATCTTCTCGTTGGCGACGAACGGGCCCTTCCCTTCCATCGCGCCGGGTATCAGCGCGGGGATGATGGGGATGGTACGGTAGGCTGGCGCTACGATATCTGCCATTTCAGTTCTTCTCCGATTCCAGTTTGGCAGCCCACGCACTCAGATGGCGCTTTTCGCGCGGATCGTCTTTCTGATTGCGTGTTGGTGAGAAAAAGACTCCCGGTGCGTGCAGCAATTTGCTGAAGGGGAACACAACCAGGAGCGCTACAACCATTGACAGATGCGCGACCAGCAACAGGTCGGACGGCAGCACCTGCACATTGAAATGCATCAGACCGAGGAAATATCCTTTCACCGCGACCACATCGGTGTGCGCGACGAACTTCATCATCAGGCCGGATACCGCGATGCCGATCAGCAGCAGCAGCATCAGATGATCGGACGGGGTGGAGATATAACGGATGCGCTCGACGAACAGGCGGCGACCCCACAGACCGAGCAGACCCAGCAGCATGGTGATGCCCGCATAGATGCCGAACGGCTGGATGAATTCGACCCAGGCCCACACCGGGTCGGTGAAATAGCGCAGATGGCGCAATGTCACCAGTGCCAGGCTGGCATGGAACAACATGCCGAATCCCCAGATCCACAAGTTCGATTTGAACAGACTTTCGAAGAACACGACCTCGCGCGTCATGCGCAACACCACGCCGCCCGTGGTGGTCGGCGCGGGTGTGGTCGGTATCTTCAGCGGAGCCGGGGTACGGGCGTAGGTATTGATGCGATAGAGCAAACCTACGACGAACAACAGCGTAGCGAGGTAAAACAGGATCGCAAAAACGATGCTCGCCATGAGTGAATCCCTATCGCTAGACCTGAATTAAATGCAACCGGTGGGCTTGGGCAGACCGGCGATCTTGCACGCCTGCTTGCCGGGGCCGTACGGGAACAAACCATACAGGTACTCGCTGGTGCCCTTTTCGGCGCCCAGCTTTTTGCCGATAGCCTTGGTCAGCACGCGCACAGCCGGAGCGATCTGGTATTCCTCGAAGTATTCGCGCAGGAAGTTGACGACTTCCCAATGCTGTTCGGTCATGGTGATGCTTTCGGTCTGCGCCATATAGTTGGCGATGTCCGTGTTCCAGTCGGCCAGATTGACCAGATAACCTTCTTCGTCTGTTTCGTAGGATTTGCCCGCGACTTCGATGTTAGCCATGCTATTTCTCCTTCAATGTGTTGCAGTTTTAAAGCCAGGATTGGCAGGTTTTGTTATTGCTGGTCAGATCGACGAAACCGCCGTAATCCACCCCGGTGACGCCGTCCATGAGCCGGTCGCCGAGACCGCGCGCTTCCAGATCCGGCAGCAGCACGTGCAATTTGAATTTACCCATCGCAGCTTTCAGCTTGGCTTCGGCGGCATTGCCCTTGGTCACCGCGTAGACCGCGTCTTCGATGAACAGAATGTCCCCGCCCGCTGCCGTGTTAAGACAAGTATCCAGCGTGCTGCTGTTCAGGGGCGATTGATTGATGATATGTAACATGTAATCCCCCTTAGAAACTCAAGACCACGTCCTGCTCGTCCATCAGCTTGCCCATTTCGGCACGGCTGAGCACGGTGACGGGCACCAGGAAATCTTCTTCAGTCAGACCGCGTGCAGCCATGGCTTCCTTTTCGACATAGAGTTTCTCGATGTCGTAGTCTTCCAGTGCACGATAGGCGGGCGAGAAGTTCTTGGTCTCGATACCCTTGGTCTGCTGGCCCTTCTTCAACTGATATACGCCGTCATCCAGGAAGGCCAGAGATACGTCCTGGTCGAAGGCGGCGGTGATCAGCACCACTTCCAGCGATTCCAGCGCGTAGATCGTGCCGTAAGGTGCCTTGCGGTTGACGAACATGAATTTTTTTGCGTCACTCATTCCGTCTCTCCTTAATCGCCGAAGGTGACCAGACGGTCACACTTGATACCGGCTTCCACCAGCTGTCCCAGTCCCGAGATACGGAAACCCTGGGCCAGGTTCTCTTCCTTGATGCCGCGGCGCAGAGCTGCCGCAACACACACCACCAGGTCGACCTTGTGCTCTTCCGCCAGTTTGGTCCAGCGGTTCACGATGTGACGGTCATCCTGCGGCGGCTCGGTCAGCTTGGTCGCGTTGTTCACGCCATCGTGATAGAAGAACACGCGCCATACTTCGTGCCCCTTCTCGATGGCGGCCTTGGCGAACAGATAGGCCGAGTCGCTGGATTGATGCTGGTAAGGACCTTCGTTAACGACGATTCCGTATTTCATCACTCTACCTCGCTCAGAAACGGATGTGCGTCGATGCGTTCAGGTTGTAACGAGAACCGCGCCAGTCGTCGATCAGGTACTTGGTGAACGGCAGACCGGTCTTCTCGAAGAAACGCGGCCAGCCGATACGGTCGATCCAGTCGGCGATACGCTCCCAGGGGCGGGCATCCGCTTTGTAGACAGTGAGGATGTTCTTCACGGCAGCGCCGACTTCGGGCCAGCGCGGCGGGTTGTTGGGCAGACCGGAAGCAACCATCTTCATGAAGGTGGGCTTGCCGCGCGCGTTGGAGTTCTTGCCGCCGACCCAGATCGCCAGCTTGGAGTATTCCGGATCGTTGATCTGCATCGGTGGGCACGGTGGGTAGCAGGCGCCGCAGCACATACACTTGGACTCGTCGATCTCCAGCGAGGGCTTGCCGTTGACCATGGCGGGGCGGATCGCCGCGACCGGGCAACGCGCAACCACAGCCGGACGTTCGCACACGTTGGCGACCAGATCATGGTTGATGACCGGCGGCTTGGTGTGCTGCACGATGATGGCGAGGTCGGCCTGGCCGCCGCAGTTGATCTCGCAGCAGGAGGTGGACAGGTGCACGCGGTTGGGCATCTCTTCGCGCTTGAATTCGTCGATCAGCTCGTCCATCAGCGCCTTCACCACGCCGGAAGCGTCGGTGCCGGGGATGTCGCAGTGCAGCCAGCCCTGGGTGTGCGCGATCATGGTGATCGAGTTGCCGGTGCCGCCCACGGGGAAGCCGTGCTTCTCCAGCTCGGCGATCAGCGGAGCGACCATCTTCTCTTCCGACACCATGAACTCGATGTTGGAACGGATGGTGAAGCGGACGCGGCCTTCGGCGAACTTGTCGGCGATGTCGCACAGTGTGCGGATGGTGTAGACGTCCATCTGACGCTGGGTACCTGCACGCACGGACCACACCTGGTCGCCGCTATGGGAGACATGGTGCAGCACGCCGGGACGGGGACGGTCGTGATATTTCCAGTTGCCGAAGTTCTTCAGCAGAACCGGGTGCATGAATTTCTTGTTGTCCGGTACGCCAGTCTCTTTGGGCTTGCGCATCTGTACGGGTGCATTCATCTTCTTATCTCCTTAAGCTTGCTTCTTAGCTTTGATCTTGGCGACTTCGTCGTCCCAGCCGTCGGTACGGACGTAGGGGTTCATGCGCGGCGAGCTGATCATCGCCGGATCGACTTCGATCTCCATCGCATCGAGGTAGTTGGCCAGACCGATACGCTCGACCATCTCGCCGGTACGCTCGTGCTCCAGTGCGTTCTCGGCGAAGAAGTCGATGGCGCGCTGGGCGAAATCAACCAGCACCGCAACTTCTTCTTCCGTATCCAGCTTCATGAACGGGATCACCACGGTGCCCATCAGGCCGCCGATCTTCAGGTGGCTCTTGCCGCCGACCAGCACGCTCGCGCCCTTGTCCTTGCCGGGTGCCAGTGCGCCTGTCATCACGTTGATGCAGTGCATGCAGCGTACGCAATCCTGGTTGTCGATCTCGACCGCATGGGTGTCGCTCACCTTCACGCTGGTGATGTGCTCGCCCTTCTTGATCTTGCCGATCTCCTTGACCTGGAAGGTCTTGGTCGGGCAGCGCGCGACCACGTCGTTCACCAGTTCATCCATGCCGTGCTTGGCGAACCATGTCTTGGCCAACGCTTCGTCGGTGCGGATGTTGTCGCGCCAGGTTCCGATCACGGCCATGTCGGCGCGCTGGATCGCGTTCATGCAGTCGTTCGGGCAACCCGAGAACTTGAACTTGAACTTGTACGGCAGGGAAGGACGATGCAGATCGTCGAGGAAGGTGTTCAGTACGGCACGGTGTGCCTGGGCTTCGTTGTAGCAGGACTGTTCGCAACGGGCAGCGCCGACACAGGACATGGAAGTACGCACTGCGGGGCCTGCGCCGCCGAGGTCGAAACCCATCTCGTTGAATTCGTCGAAGGCCTTTTGCACGTTCTCGGTAGTGCAACCCTGGAACATGATGTCGCCGGATTGGCCGTGGAAAGCGATCAGGCCGGAACCGTGCTTTTCCCAGATATCGCAGAAATGGCGCAGAGTGTCGGTATCGTAGTGCATACCGGGCGGGGGCATGATGCGCAGGGTGTGGAACTCGGCCGCATCCTTGAACTGGGGAGTACCATCAGCGTTCTTCAGCTCGGTGAAGCGCGGAATCACGCCGCCGCCATAACCGAACACGCCAACTGTGCCGCCCTTCCAGTAGCCCTTGCGGGTTTTGTAGGAAGCCTCGAGCTGACCCAGCAGGTCAACTGCGATGTCCTTGTCTTTGGCCAGACGTTTCAGGCCTGTGACAAAACTCGGCCATTTGCCCTTTTCGAGCTCGTCCAGATTCGGTGTGTTATGCATCTTCTTCGCCATAATGTCTTCCTTTCAGTCGCGTTGCGCTAGGTTGCCCGGCGGGGGCTGGAATTCCGGTCTTTTTTCTCGTACGGGTTCTGGCAACAGCAGCCGACCCGGTTTCTTAATGGTCCCGCATGTTACGGTGCTGCAACAAGGCTAACCATCACCCGTAGCGACTATCCAAAGTAACCCTAAAGGGGGGTGTTTTTCCCTTCCCCGGTAGTATTTCAAACAGCGCCACATTGGCGATAGACTTGCGCCCTCTGTACATTGCCCGTTATCGTCCCGCCCCGGTCTGACGAATGGGAAGGTAAACATGGCACAAATCACCGAACTTAGCAAAATACAGGTACCCCTGGGCGGACAGCAGATCGAGCTGCAACAAATAGATCACGCCGAGGACGGGATGAGCATGATGCGCGTTCGGATACGCGAAGGCAAACGTTTCACTATCTTCGACATCGATGCCGTCACTGCCGCCCAACTTGGGAACGCCATACAACAGTGGGCAAAGACACAGGGGCAAGCGTGAACACAGCCACCACGGAAATGATCGATCTGGTGTTCGACCTGCGCGGCGAGACGCTGCCGCACACCTACCCTTTCGCCCTCTGGGCGGAACTGGTGAAGCGGGTGCCGCGCCTGGCAGAAGACGAAACCGTCGCCGTATTGCCTTTGAAAGTGGCGACCAACAAGGATGTCGTCCTGCTGCCGAAGCGCACCAAACTGGTGCTGCGCCTGCCGCAGGGCATGCTGCAAGAAGCGGCCGTCCTGTCCGGCGCGCAACTTGACATCCCGCCCGGCGTGCTGACTCTGGGCGAGATGAAGACACGCGAGATACAGGCCCACCCCACGCTGCACGCACAGCTGGCCGCAGGGGCGGACGACGAGATGGAATTCATGGAAGCGGTGAACACCCGCTTCTCCGCGCTGGGGATCAGCGCGAACACGATTTGCGGCATACGCCGCACGTTGAGCGATGGAAGGCAGTCGATCAACGGTTACAGCCTGGTGGTGCACGACCTGAAGCCGGAGGCTTCCGTCCTCCTGCAATGCGCGGGGATGGGAGAAGGAAGGCAGTTCGGTTGCGGCATCTTCATGCCTTACAAGGTCATCTCAGATCTGGAGTGATCTGTTTTTATTAAACTTTTAATCAGAAGGGAGAATCAACCATGGGATACGTAGTTGCTGGAAACGAACTGGAAACCAATGACGAAGGCTATCTGCTGGAAGCGGACTTCAGCGAAGAGATCGTCAATGTGATCGCGGCAGCCGAAGGCATCGAATTGACCCCGAAACACTGGGAAGTCATCAATTACATGCGCGAGGAGTACAAAGAGAACGGCCACACCCCCAACTTCCGCAACATGCTGAAGGGCGTCAACGAATTCTGGCCGGAAGCCGACAGCAAAGCACTGTACGATCTGTTCCCGATCGGCCCCGCCAAACAGGCCGCCAAGATTGCCGGTCTGCCGCAACCCCTGGGCAAGGGCGGCTACTGAGAATCAAGCAGACAGCCCGGAGACCGGGCTGCTCATAAGGAGATAAAGGAATGGACATGGTCAACGTTGTACTCGATATGAAGGGGCTTTCCTGCCCCAGACCGCTCATCGGCGCCAAGCGCATGATGGACGAACTCTCCGCCGGACAAGTGTTGCTGCTGGTATCCGATTGCCCCGGCACACCCGACGACCTGTTCGCCTGGGTAAAACAGACCGGCAACCAGATCCTGAAGACCGAGAAAATGCCCGACGGCGGCACCGGTTATCACATCCAGAAAGGCCAGGGTAAAGCGCTCAAGGCCAACGTCACGCTGGACATCCGTGGCGCCGTCTGCCCCGGCCCCATCGTCGAAGCCAAGAAACTGCTCAACGGCATGCAGACCGGCGAAGTACTGCGCCTGGTCAGCGACTGCCCCGGCGTTCAGTCCGACATCGGCGGCTGGGCATCGGCTACCGGCATGACGCTGGTCGAAAGCATCGAAGCCGGTGCCGGTGTGCACGAGTTCTACATCCGCAAGGGTTAGAGCAGTCTCTGATGCGCATCAAAAGCAGCTGGTTCAAGGAAGGCCGCGTACACACCCCGCAGGAGATCTCGGATGCGTTGTCGTTCGTCATATCGCGCATCGCCGACAACGCACTGAAGAACACGCGCAAGGCGAAATTCGAGATCGAGGTCGGCCAGCAGTATTTCGAGTTTCTGGCCGAATTCACGCTGTTCCTCATCCTCGTCGCCGACCGCATCGCCTATCGCGAACTGTCGGCCGAGGACCGGGCTATCTTCACCGCCAACCTGGCCAACCGCGTCGGTGAGACCTTCGCCGAGAACCGCAGTCGCCTGCTCGTGGAAGACTACAAGGAATGCAAACAGCGTTTCATCGACCTGCTCAACCAGCGCGCCGGTGAATACGCCGATTTCCACTTTGACGAAAAAGGCCCGGAATACGGCTTCTATCGTTATCTCGCTTTCTGCATCGGCGAGGTCATGACCGATGCCGACAGCGGCTGGGTCATCGACCAGATGATCAGCTTCGAAGCGCCGGAAGCGGTGCAGATGGTCGAGAAGACCCTGCGCGGCCTGTATGAGGCCGAGCCGAAGAAGCCGCGCCGTCGCGCGGCGGCAGGCGGCGACTGAATGGGCAGCCCGTTCGATCTTGACGACGACGCCGGCTACCGGCGCTGGCGCGAGCAGAAGCTCGCGGAAGCGCCAACATCGGTAGCTGATCTGATCGTCGAAGTACGCGATCCGCGCGCGCTGACCGCCGCCGAACAAGCAGCATTGGCCGACGTGGTGCGCCGCTG
>Ga0209417_1002368_pt1 | contig 29335 bp, 19 predicted proteins | sample RifGroF2_FD_184002 | JGI IMG/M metagenome (GOLD analysis project Ga0209417, IMG submission 184002) | Groundwater microbial communities from Rifle, Colorado, USA - Groundwater F2 (SPAdes) (version 2) | ecosystem: Environmental > Aquatic > Deep subsurface > Groundwater | place: Rifle, Colorado... | reverse complement strand
AATCCACAGCATACTATAGCTGCCTGGACATGGAGATTTTATCAAGATGGTTCATTAATCACAACAATAGCAGGCGAAAACATTAATTATACATTTCAGAACCCAGGTGCTTATGAGGTCAATCTTACAGTGACAGACTCCGGAGGCTACACTGGTTCAATTGTAGGAACGGTGGTCATAAACAATCCCCCTAACCACTCTCCTGAGGCACTTGCAGGCGGACCATATATAATCGATATCGGTGACACATTAAACCTTGATGGTTCCGGTTCGTACGACTCCGATTACGAAATCGGCGATTTCATTGTACAATATGAATGGGACCTCAATGGTGACGGCGTTTATGATGTAATTGGTTCCGAATCACCGAGGGTCTACTGGCAAACACTCTCAACTCTTCTTGCACAAGGTGTTCAATATCCGACTCCGGCTTTTTCCGCCCCGAATATTCTAATAAGTCTGCGAGTTACAGACAGCTTTGGTGCGACAAACATCGGCTATACGTACCTTGGGGTCTATAACCCTAATCCAACGGCTTTAATGGATATAACACCCAACCCCGGTATTATCGGCCAGCCTGTCAATTTTAGCGGAAGCGGCTCTTATGCTGGAAATCCACAGCATACTATAGCTGCCTGGACATGGAGATTTTATCAAGATGGTTCATTAATCACAACAATAGCAGGCGAAAACATTAATTATACATTTCAGGATGCAGGTGTTTATGAGGTCAATCTTATAGTAACAGACTCCGAAAGCCGAACTAATTCAATTACAGAAACTATGGCCATAGATGTTCCACTTGAGCATCATCCGGTGGCACACCCGGGCGGCCCTTATACAATATTTATTGGAAATACGCTTATACTCGACGGCTCAAATTCTTACGATCCTGATGCAGAAGATCAAATCGTTTCATATGAATGGGATATAAATAACGACGGTACATACGACTATAGCACCGGCAATTCCCAGTTGCAGATTGATTGGCTATCACTGACTTCGATATTGGATCCGCAAAACTATCCTGCTGATTCCGTTACAGGTGAACCATGTATAACAATTAAATTGCGTGTTACGGATTTAACGGCTTTATCGAGTACAGCGCAATCAAAATTGAGAATTTATTCTGATTTGCCTACCGCTATCGCAGTCATATTCCCTGAACCTGCAATTGCAGGAAATCTGGCTTATCTCGACAGCTCAGGTTCGTATGGATGCCGCTTACTCAGTTCTCAAATTGTTTCATGGACTTGGAAAATTTATAAGGATTCGATTCTTATAGACACACTCACCGGGAGTAATGTTTCTTACATTTTTCCTGAAGTCGGACAATATCAAGTCGAATTGATAGTAATTGATGATGCTTCGCGTACAAACACTGTAACATTTACTCTCCCGGTTACTCCTGGCAGTTATAAAATTCTTGGCGACCTGAACAACGATTCAAAAGTTGATTTTGCAGATTTCGCAATTATGTCAGAAAATTGGCTGATCGATTGCGTCCAGGAAGCGTCAAATCCCGCATGTACACTGCGATAGTATATTTTTTATGGACAGTTTAAATCGAATGGATGAGTAGCAAGGCCGGCGTAGCACCCCGCGTCGCCCAAGCCGCAATGAGACATTCATCAATTGATCTGACAATGAATATTTATACTGATCCGACACTGCTGGATGTGGCGGGTGCGATCAATGCGCTGCCAAAATTCACCGGCTCTTCATCTTCTGCTGCAAAGATCGCATGAACGCAAATATTTAAATTAAAAAATAAAAATTAAATTATTACAGTTAGAATTCTGTTATTAGCCATTTGTCATTAGAGTCTTGCACAAAATGGATTGGAAAACTAAATAGCCCATCATCCTGTTCGGTTACCATTTCATAATAATATATATTACCAAGGGTCATATCGAAATATATTTTTCCCAACCCTCTTGCATAATCGCTACGATCCTCAATCTTTTCGAATATTTTCTTGTAATTTTCATTCAAAGGGTAACACATCAGTGAAATCGCTTTTTCTGTGTCATCATTAAGCAGAGCTGCTCTGAACTGCTCAAAAGTTGCATAGGGCGATTCATTTGAGTTTTCAAATGTGGGTAATTCCGGATTTTTCTTTTCTTCCTCTTCTATTATTGCGTAACGTAACTGCATTGCCGAATCTTCTTCGGCTAAGGTTCTATAAAAATCTTTCGCCTCGGCAATTCCCAAAGCATCCCTGTTCTGCTTCCACCAACTTCTCCATTTCTCAATGACAGCTTTTTCCCCTGCTTCCGATAAAGTTCTTAAGCTTTTTTCGTCTGCAAAATCCTGCCCTGTGATCTCTTTTAAAACCGCATTTGCTACCGATCTGCTGTTCCTGCTCTTTGATTCCAAAGTTAATATCATTATGGAAACGCCATTGTGGTCACCAAACGCATTTAGCGTAAGTGCTGCCTGCCTTCTTACATAAATATCCGGATGATACAGCATCGGTTTGACTGTCTCAACCGTTGAGTTGTTACCAATCACAGACAATAACTGCATAGAAATTTGATATAGATTTGCAGCCTGATCTTTAATTTTTAGTAATTGAATTAAATAAGGTGATGCTGATTTATCCTTAGTTTGAGACAGATTGTTTAAAATTTCTAATTTTTCCTTGTCACTTATCTTGCTTGATATCAATTCTGCATACAATTCCTCTCGTCGTCTTTGCTCACCAGTCTGCCACAAGCTCTCTTTTCCCCTGTTCTTTTGCCACCAATCCTCAATTTCTTTTACAATTTCCTGTCGCTTTGTGATTATTTCAGTTCCTTGAAGATCTTGCCTGTCAATAATAATTCTTAATCCTCCCAACGCCACATTGAATTCATTCCGGTCAAGATTATCTTTAAGGACTTTTATCAGGGGTTCAATTCCCGAATCATCCCTGTGTTTAAACAATTCAACCGCCACCAGATTAATTGCTTCCACATTGTCTGTGATCAGATAGGTCTTTAACTTTTCGATGTATTCAGCTTCATTGATTTTACCTTCTTGAAACGCCTGCAGATCTACTGTTATTTTGTGTCGAATAAGTGATGTATGATGTTTTCGGCTACCTGTTTTTATCGCCTTTTCTTCTAGGCCCTTCCCAACTTCCTCGCTTATCGCATTTTGCAGTTTTGGCCCCATATAATTACGCATGGTCTTGATAACACCTATGTTTTTGCCATACGAATATTTCTCATCCCAAGGCTGCAGATTTATGATGTTGTCCTCTTTTTGATATTTATAGTTCAGATTGGGTTCAAATGCTATAAAACACATGTTATTATGTACGAAGTACCAAGCATATTCTTTTTTGTAGACTAATACATGTTCAGGTTCCAAGTCTAATGCTAATGAGCCTTCAATTGTTACTTTTTGATTTGGTACGAAATAATTGCCGTTTACATCTGTGAGGGTCTCATATTGTACAGCCTGTTCAGTTTGCGATTCTGGACCAGATACTCTGATGTCCCAAGTAAATGCTAACAAAGCATCCATGATCGGCTTATTGGTAATTGCATCAATGACTTTTCCTGAGCGTGTCCCGGTTTCATACGTCCGTGAGTAATTTGTTTCATGCCCAATATTTTTTTGTAAATCATTGACCTCTTTGCCATAGGTAATGTACGTAAGACAAAAAATAATAAGCACTTCCAAAAACCATGTCCGACGCATATTTATCCCTCGAAAAAAATCCTGGGCGTTCAAATGCTTTTCGATAAATTAACTGACGTTCCCATTTAAACGGTTTACGAAAAAGGAATCTTAAAACATTAATAATTCTACTAAAAGGCTCTTGAATAAGCAAGAATGTTCTACTGCCATTTTTTTTGTTTTTTCTATAATGTTCAGTAAAATTAAAAAAGGCTATTGGAATTTGCAAGTCTATCGCAGCAACTAATGATCCAGGATAATTTAGGCCGGTTAGCACACCAGGCCGCAATGCAGCATTCATCACTTCATCTTACGATGAATATTTATACTGATCCAACACTTCTTGATGTTGCGGGAGCTATCAATGCCCCAAAATTTACAGTCTTGCAATCAAAAAGTGCCAAGATGGCGTAAACAATTATTCCACTACCACACATGGGGAGCGACGTATCGGCTGCTCTGTATTAGTGCCCGCTGATATTGTTTCAATCCACACTCCCACGCGGGGAGCGACCAGGCGAAATATTCCTGCAAAATACCGGTATCCTGTTTCAATCCACGCTCCCATGAAGGAGCGACATAATCATTTTATATTTTGAAAGGTTACACAATGTTTCAATCCACGCTCCCGTGAAGGGAGCGACATTGCCGCGCCTGAAATGATAACCGAACTTGACGCGTTTCAATCCACGCTCCCGTGAAGGGAGCGACCAGCAATAAACCACTAAACAGCTAAAAGCAATCGTTTCAATCCACGCTCCCGTGAAGGGAGCGACCAGGGGTTAATCGTGCGTAGCTGCGTAAAGCATAAGTTTCAATCCACGCTCCCGTGAAGGGAGCGACAAAGAAGGTGATGGTCTCAAGGTTATAAGAAATGAGTTTCAATCCACGCTCCCGTGAAGGGAGCGACAAGAACACTGAGGTATTTTGAATTTGAAGATGAAGTTTCAATCCACGCTCCCGTGAAGGGAGCGACAGCCGCCTGCGACATCATCGACCGTCAGGCCGCCGGTTTCAATCCACGCTCCCGTGAAGGGAGCGACAAAGAGTTTAATTGAATTAATGAGTTCGGCGGGGTTTCAATCCACGCTCCCGTGAAGGGAGCGACGTTTCAGCCTGTCCCGATTTTATAATTTTTTGGAGTTTCAATCCACGCTCCCGTGAAGGGAGCGACTTCCAGAACTTATAAAGACCCGCAACAAGTTTTGTTTCAATCCACGCTCCCGTGAAGGGAGCGACAAGATAGAACATATTTTGTTGCGTTTCGGTCAAGTTTCAATCCACGCTCCCGTGAAGGGAGCGACCTGCGAATGCTGTTTACGCAAACTTAATACAAATATGTTTCAATCCACGCTCCCGTGAAGGGAGCGACTTTCATAATAAAGTTTTAGTTTAACCACTCACAAGTTTCAATCCACGCTCCCGTGAAGGGAGCGACGATTATAGATATTTCTTGAGAGAGAAAGCCGAAGATGTTTCAATCCACGCTCCCGTGAAGGGAGCGACAATCAAGGCTCTGCGAGAAAAACAGGGAACATCGGTTTCAATCCACGCTCCCGTGAAGGGAGCGACGCAGTAGAGGGATGTGTAATGTGGGCAATCCTAACGTTTCAATCCACGCTCCCGTGAAGGGAGCGACGAATTCGACAAGTTTTAGTTTTGATAAGGACAAAGTTTCAATCCACGCTCCCGTGAAGGGAGCGACGTCGTATAACCAGTATCAAGCACTATATGAACAGTTTCAATCCACGCTCCCGTGAAGGGAGCGACATCAGAATAATGTTGCTGGGTTACCCTCTTATCTGTTTCAATCCACGCTCCCGTGAAGGGAGCGACACTGTTGCCATACCCGGGTGGATACAAAGAGTATGTTTCAATCCACGCTCCCGTGAAGGGAGCGACTTGCCATTTAGCACCCACCCACCGAAGATATTAGTTTCAATCCACGCTCCCGTGAAGGGAGCGACACCAGGAGGCCATGCGAATGACACCGATACAAGGTTTCAATCCACGCTCCCGTGAAGGGAGCGACTCTGATACGCAGGCATTTGCTCTGTAATGTATCTGTTTCAATCCACGCTCCCGTGAAGGGAGCGACCAAGTTAATAACAAATTTTAGAAAGGGTAAAAAATGTTTCAATCCACGCTCCCGTGAAGGGAGCGACGTTGTATAACTATGGCAGAAAAACTTACACTTGAAGTTTCAATCCACGCTCCCGTGAAGGGAGCGACGATATACAGCCGCAGTTTGTTACGTTTGACGGTCGTTTCAATCCACGCTCCCGTGAAGGGAGCGACTTACAATGCCCTTGTCTAAAACGGCATCAAATGGTTTCAATCCACGCTCCCGTGAAGGGAGCGACGTTATGCCGATGAGCAGTGATTCAGCTATGGGCATGTTTCAATCCACGCTCCCGTGAAGGGAGCGACACCAATACAATCTGCCCTGCTTATCATTAGCGATAGTTTCAATCCACGCTCCCGTGAAGGGAGCGACACCCTAAAAGCGGATGTAAGTATGTTGTATGGGTTTCAATCCACGCTCCCGTGAAGGGAGCGACGATATTTAATCTTTTTCAGTATTTCATCGTAATAGTTTCAATCCACGCTCCCGTGAAGGGAGCGACGTGTTTTTAAAAGGTTCATCGTTGTTTATGACAACGTTTCAATCCACGCTCCCGTGAAGGGAGCGACCCTATGTTTGTAGGCGGGGAAAGAATAACACTATCGTTTCAATCCACGCTCCCGTGAAGGGAGCGACTTACTATATATAACATTCTATATTAAAGGATGTTAGAAATCAAGATCCGCCAACCTGGCATTTTCATAAACAAAAAATCATTTCAAATTAATTGGATTGCTCATAATTAACTTGTAAAAGAGCACTTATAAAAATCGCGAACCTCCTACAAAAAGTAGCATCACTTCAGGTTCGCGAATCCATTTTTAGACTATTAACTCCCCTTGCGGATCATATGCCTGCTTAGCTCCAGCATGCTCTAATGGCAATATTGACATTTGCATTAAAATCATGGTCAGGTTTGTCTCGCAGCACTCGTTGCAAAACTATTCGACTATTAGCTATTTTAGCTGTAACAATAGCAGAAGCGATTTTCCCGCTCTCTTTTGCGCAATCCGATCGACGAAACTGCTCTTTACGCAGAAGTATATTACCATTTACACGGCCATGAACCCTGGCAAGAAATTTGCCATTTTCGGTAAGGAACGAAACCGTAACATTATTTTCTCCACACAATCCCATTAAAAATGGACTCGCCGTAACATTGCCGAAGCACACAATCCCGCCGAGCGTATGAATCGGCACACGCAAAAGACTTTGATGGTCAGCAGAAACCTCAACTGTGTCACCATTTTTTGAAAGATATGCACCTTGAGTAGTAACAAACAATGTATTGAGCAGACGTTTCATTCGATTAGCCCTTCATCATTTCCAGCTTTCGACAAATAATAATCAACTCTTTTATTCAATCCTGTTGTTTTCGGCATACAAACACCAACCAAAGAGCAATTTTTACATTTCTGTTCATAGTCAGCCCTTGGCGTATTTTTGCTCTCAAACATCTGATGAACATTTTGAACAATATTTTCTGTCTGCTGACGTAATTGCTTTGTAATCTCTATCTCGGTCCTTCGTCTCGGCCTTTGATAATAAAACGCACCAAAGTTAATTTCCGTTTTCAGCATTTCCTCAAGACACATCGCCTGTGCGCAAAGCTGAACACAATCGCTGTTATCTTTCTTGGGTTTACCACGTTTATATTCGACCGGAAAAGGCTGCCAGAGATTATTTGTCCCCGGCAGCGCAATTCCCCTATCGCTTTTATGAAATTCAACTACATCTGTCTGACCTACCAGTCCAAGCCGAAAAGAAACCAATCGAAGCCCGCGAACAATTCGTGCATCACCTGCAAACTCCGCATCAGATTGATGTACCTTTTCATGCAGCACCCTGCCCTCGGCAGTTAGCTGGTTTTCTATCCAGATCTGCTCAAGATGAATAAGTCCGCACTGCCGCTGGCAAAACAACCAATGCTGCAACGCAGAAATAGAAATTAGCTGATCTTCGGTAAACATATTAAAGTTTCACCTGAACCTCCACGCCTTGGGGCATATCAGACTGCTTGGGTATTGTTAACATATAATCAGTAAAGGAACGCGCAGGTTTTTGGGCGTCTTTTGATGATTCAACTTTCACAAGATCAAATAATTCTCCAGAACGTGCATTTCCAAGATGGCTTGAATGTTTGAAGACAACCAATTTTCTTGGCCTCATTTCACCTCGTGCAGCGGCACGATCATTTTCAAAAGCATTTAACAGAGACTCCCAGAGGAGTTCTAAATCCGCTTCAGAAAAACCTGTCTTTTTAGCATCTACCGCCGATATAAAACCATGCATTCTATACAAGCCATATGGTACTGTAGATTTGCGGCCAAATGTAGAAGGGAATTCCATTTTTTCCTTAAGCTCATCATATTTTTTTTCATCAGTTATAACACAACGAGTAATAGAATGCTCGGCTTGATAAATTGGGTCAATTGATCGTCCAAATGTTAATTGCACAGGGCCTCGCACAGTTCCCGCCCCTTTTGTTTTCTTTCCCTTAGTTTTACCCTTCCCTTTCTCTTTTTCTCCCTCGTCACCATCTTCAGTCGCAGCGATACTTTCCTTGCCTGTGGAAAGCACGGCACCAAAAGCCCGAATATCAAAGTATTGTTCTAACAGTGTTTTCTTCTTGTCTTGTAACGCATCTCCTGCATTTTCAATTTCTTTGTTCAAAAAAGGATATTGTTCATCTATGCTACGCTGACGAATAAATATCCCGTATTTAGCCGACTTATCATCTTCATATTTGGTCTGTATATAATTTCTGACTTTTCTTTTTATGCATACATCTGTTACCAATCCTTGTTGATTTTCGGCATCAGCACGCGGCAGATTAGCTTGATCTGGATCACCGTTTGGATTTCCGTCTTTTACATCAAATAAATATACAAAGTCATACCGGTTTTTAATTTCTGTGTTCATGTTAATCTCCTTATTTCTGTTTTAAATTATTAAACTGTGATTGTTTCTGGTGGTAATAGCCGATAGCAAATTGTCCCTGTTCCTCCAAGGAAAAGGTTTGTGGCAATTCTTGAATTCTTATGTCTTTACATAGTTCCTGCAATTCTTTGTCCAAGACAACAGCAAGTCCTGGTTTATCTCCTTTCAGTTTTGTAAAATGTTTTGAATTTATATTGAACAATCTTCCAAGAGCTGCTGCTGGCAAAGTCATTGAATATGTGAAATACTTTTCCCTTATCCCTGCATTTAACTCTCCGTGTGCAGCATACTGAATACTCTCCATCTTGGCAAAAATTTGGCCGCATACATAAGCAACCGGTCTGCCGTCTTGACTCAAATTTTCCTGAACCATAAAAGAACCTCCATTATTGTTTCGATTTAAAATTAATTTTATAAGTGCTGCACGCTCCGGCGTAACACCTCGTTTATCCAATCTTGCACGTTTTAATACAGATGTTAGAATCCATATTGGCGGTGGATTATTTTTTATGGCACAATCCCACAAATGTCCTGCGACACGGGAAAGCGTGATTTCCTTTTTATCTTCTTTTTTGTTTTGACAGCTTCGAGCAAGGTCGTAAAGGCTGGGATAATATGTCTGCTTGAAAGCATTAATAGCAATATCTCGAAACCATTTTGCGATATTTATACGAAAATCTGTGAGGCTGGTTTCAATCCAATCCCGTACAGATATACGAGCGGCTGAGCCGGAAAGAGTACAGGAATAAAATTGATCGGTATTGAGATATTTTGAGCTTTTGTCATTTCCTTTTGCTACTGAATCTATAAGATTTGTAATTTCTTGTGGATCAGGGGTATCTAATAGGCTCATTTCATTAACTTTGGTATCTTCTCGTGTCCAGAAAACCATTGTCGTATCAGAACCAAAATTTTTACGATTGCTTGGCTTGTCGCCAATCTTATTTGAAAGTAACCAATTTAATCCCTCAGTATAATTTTTTGCACATTTAGAACAAATAAACGAATTTTGATTCTTTTTTAAATTATAGGATTCATAGGCATTATCGTTGTAAGAAATCAATGCCCTAGCGCTTGATTTTCCATCATCATAAGGAGGTACACCTTTTATTTTTTCATGAATATCAATAATGGGGAAATTTTTGCTGCCACAAATAGAACAGGTTTCATTAATCTTTTCCTCATTTAATGCATTATCATAATTTTCGATAATTCTATTCTGAACAGCAGGTTCTTCGTGAACCATCTTAGTATTTCCTAAAACCAAGAAAGCAATATTCCCGTGCCACGATGACTTATAATTTTGAATCGCAATTTCAATCCCTTTAGCTCTATTTCCATTATAAAAACTCCATACAGGTTTGACCTCAGGCAAATCAGAATATTTTCCCAATTCATCAAGGAATAATTTATGTTTTTCTTCAGACTCTTTTCCATACCCAAGAATGTATTCGGCTTTGTCTATTAATGTTCTTGCTTTTGGATTTCTTGTTCTCTGGATTGATTCTGCAATGGTTTCCTTATCACTCTCTGTATATGACAAGAATTTTCCAGACGTGTCAATTGTGATACAAAGGGAGACCATTTCTTTTTTTAATGCATCAGATCGAGTCTCTCTCCTTATTTTTCCCAACTCACTTAATTCCTTGATCATATTAAAGCCTCCCTTTCTTCCTGCTGGTTAAAATCATATATTATGACGGAGATTTCGCTATTTATTGGTGAACATTTATGGCTTGAGGCCATTATTTTGTCATTTTCAGGTACCTCACAGTTAAGAATGCCATTATTCACTGCTACATCATAAAAAAACACGGGCTGGGGCTTTCCATTTTCGTCATAAAAAATATCGAACAGCATACCCCCAATGGGGATGGTATCTTGTATTGGTTGTTCTGTTCCATCTGGTTCCATAAATTCAGCAGAAAACTCTCGTACCCCAAGGTACGGTCTTCGCCAGCATTGACCCTTCTTGACACGACGAGGGAACATTCCTTCTTTGCCGGCATTAATTCCAACATATTTTCCAGGTCTATTCTTATCTGAAAACTCTTTCTGATATATTGATGCTTCGATAATATATGCAACATCTTTTAGAACAATACTGTTTCTTTGAACACGCTTATCTTCTATTATAATAGGGGTACTTCCCTGTTTAGATTTTATTTCATTCCTCTTGATGGTATAAAACTTAATAGGTTTTAACACCCATATTTTCCTGACGTACCATTGAAATTCCGGCTTCCACAGAATACTGTCAAGAATGCCCCTTGCCGCTGAAGGTGTCATGCAAGGATAAGTCATGCGTTCAACTTTCAAATCTGGCCGGGTAAAACATGCAAATTCTCCTGTAACCTTGACTCGAACAATTTGTTTATCAATCATAAATTTCTCCATTGATAATTTTATACAATAGATTTATCGACTTCTAACGCCTTTACAGAAATTCCAGTGTTCTGGTCGTAATTTCCATACCAAACTCTAATACCTTGCGGTAGCATTATGCAACTGTCAGAATTTTGGAATATAAAATTCTGATATACTTGTACGGTATATTGTTGTAATTCCCTATAATCATCACGTGTCAGAAATTCTTTAGTATCCTTTATTGAATGTATCATGTCTCTGCTATCTTCATTGTAATGGTAAATAAATAGCCCTTCTGTTGCTCTTTGTATTACACGGTACGCATCATTTACTGTTTTAAAATTAAAGTTTTCCTGTGCAGACATAATTTTGTTTTTATCTGGATCAACGAATAAATCTACTACTTGTGAATAATATTCCTTAAAGAAATTATGGTTATGCAATCGGCTAATATCACTTTGAATTAAATTTTTAGCGTGTTCGGCACAAGCATGATATGTTTTATCAGGCATACCGTTGTCTTCAAGTTGAAATAAATAAACTTTTCCATATTCTGGCAATTTATTTTCTCGATTACACCGCCCTGCTGATTGAATAATCGATTCAAGCGGAGCCAGTGCACGCATTACACATGGAAAATCGAAATCAACCCCCGCTTCTATTAGTTGAGTAGAGGATACGATTATTTTATTTCCATTCTTTAAATCAGACCTTATCTGTTTTATAGTGAGTTTTCGATGTGCTGGACACATTGCAGTGGAAAGATGATAAGCCTTTTCCCAGTAATTTGTTTTTTTGATTACTTCAAAAAACTCATAAGCTGCTTTTTTAGTGTTGAAAATTGTTAGAACAGAACCATTTGTCATACTTGCTGTATCCAACAGGTTATTTAAGTTAATGGGTTGCAAATCTTGGATAAAATGGAATTCAACACGCCGTATTTTCTCAAATATTTCAGATGGATTATCTATCAGCGGCGTAATTGTTTCAATCCCATCAAACTTTTCCCGTTTTTCAAAAGCAGGTTGTGTTGCCGTGCAAAACAAAAAAGACGTTCTCATTAACTCTTTAACATTCTTTAACATAGAAATAGTAGGTAGCAATATTTCTTTAGGAAAAGTCTGAACTTCATCAAAAATCACTACTGATTCAGCAATATTATGAATTTTCCGGCATTTGGAAGGCTTGTTACTAAAAAGCGATTCAAAAAATTGAACTGTTGTTGTAACAATAATAGGATAGTCTCAGTTTTCGCAGGCCAATTCTTTTTGCTTTTGAATAACGTTTAGTTCGTTTTCATTTGCCTCGTTTGCGGGCATATCTTCATTGTAAGCAGAATGATGCTCCAGTACCCATTCTTCGCCAAATATTTCTTTTAAAATAGCAGCTGTTTGGTCAATAATATTCGTATAAGGCAAAACAATTACTATTCGCTTTAAATTATTTGCTTTTGCATGCTTCAATGCCCATGCTATAGAAATTAAAGTTTTTCCCATTCCAGTGGGCAAGTTCAAAGAGAAAAAGCCATGTGCATTATCAGCTTTTTTAAGCACATTTTCCCTGACTTGATTTCGCAGCCTATTTATTTCCCCATCCTTTGACTTACTTGATATCGCTTCATCAAGCTTATCAATCATTTCGTCAATTGGGAGTGATCGAGGGCCTCTATAGTGGGATAAATTTAAATTGAAATGCGATTCAGTGTTAAGCCAATCTGCATCTGTTAAAGCACTAAAAAGCCAGCGAATAAAAAACTCTCTTTGTAAGTTTTGATATGCAAGTGCAGTGGTGGTTAAATTATGTTCAGATAGAGCATTATCTTGTAAAAAAGCTTTTACGATTGAATCAAAATCTTTTATCTCTTTTCTTTTAAATTCCTCTGTATCTATTTTCAAATCAGCTTTGTTAGGAATGCCTTTATGATGTCCATCGATAGTAAACGAAATCTCGTCCATTTTCAGAATTCTTGCATATCCAGCTCCCCAAACAGCATGAGGAACACTGCCACGCTTTCCACCTTCTGTAAGATACGTTTGGAAGGCGGGTTGGTATTCTCCAAAATCATGTAGGAGCCCTGCAATTTTAAACCAATAGCATATTGCTTCATTTATACCGAATGATGAGGCGATGTATGATGTTTTATTTAAATGCTCTGCAAGACGATGTTTTTGTCCGATATTGTTTTCTGAATGTGCGTAATAAATATTATTTGCCACGGCTTTCCTCCTCGCCGGGAATATTTGAAATGAACATCCTGTAAAATTTCTCCTTCATCATCCTTGAAAACCACTTGTAAATCATAATACCAACCCAATTCCTTTCCGAATAAATTAATTATTAAGAAAGGGCTTAGGAGGGAGTTAGTAAAACCAGAGCTCGGTTCCACCCTTTAACTTTACCCTTGATATAAAAGCTTACAAAGTTTGTCAAGTAATATTTTTTTTCGTCACCAACATTAAATTGCCTCAATACCGTAGAAACAAGATATAACCAAACCGCACACGTTCGCACCGGTTGTGACGAATCTCAACCTTCGATGGAAGTATAATTCTATAAAAACAAGCCAAACGTTTTAAACCTAGGCGGTTTTGTGGCAACGTACGATGTATTCTCAAACCTGCGATTGCAGTTAAAATATAACGTTCCAGACTTTTGCTGGATTGTTAAATTTTTCACTGCTGATTTTTCTTGCGAATGACGGTTAAAATAGGTAATATGCTGAGCAGAAAATTATATTTATTGGGGGAAGGAAAAAATGAAGAAAGTTTTGTTGTTTTTACTATTAATTTTTACCTCTAAATATTGTCTTGCATCAGATCCGCCTTTTAAGATAAACACTGTCAATGATGCACTGATATTGCCAACTTCTGTTTTATTAGAGGGATCGATTCATATAGGTGACACAAAACAAGGCGTTTTTGCATTTCCTACAAGTCAAATTACCAAGCCGGTCGCTAACGCTACTTTATCGATAAGTTCATATGCATCGAAGGTTCTGCTTACTGAAATAGGCGTTTATGGTTATGAAAATAGTGATAATTCCATAACATTATCTGATTATAATGCTGGCACATTCATCGGCATTTGGGATATACCGCCAAATCTAAGTTATGGTAAAGATATTTTCTTTGATGTTACCCCATTTCTGCAAGGCGCCGACAGTTCTTTTGTTAAGTTCAATTTACGTGGAGTAAGCGGTTCCTTAGGAGCTTTTTGTTCTTTGGACAGTAATCTTGGTCATCCTTCACAATTAACTGTGACCCTTGTACCTGAACCAACAACGATTGCCCTGATGCTTTTAGGTGGATCGTTAATCAGAAAAAGAGCATAACCCGTCTGTTTCGTTTATCTCTTTTTGCCTTTTCAAAAATTGTGTGCAATCATTTTCCGTAGCTTATGGATATCGCAGAGAATCGCACACGTCGCCATACGTTGAAAAGAAAAGCAAAGAACCGAAGGATGGCCCCGTTCTCCACAGAAAACCAACGTCGCCAAATGTGGCGTCCAAACCCGCGCTTGCAGTTGCGCTTGCAGTAAATGCGTACCGTTATAGACTTTCGCTGTCATTTGCAGTCAATTGGTGGAAATATACGACTTAAAAAATCTTGAAAAATTCGGTCGTAAGTCTTGTGAAATGCGACACATAGGCAGCTACTGGCACCTCTTGTCATTTATAGACAAAAAGCGGGCGATGAGAATCGAACTCACATTACCAGCTTGGAAGGCTGGAGCTTTACCATTAAGCTACGCCCGCATTTAAGATAAAGCATCTTCGCAGCATTTATCTCATAAAACGGCCACATTTTAGTCGATTTACCGTGATTTTGTCAAATATAAAGACTTTTTAAACGGCAAAATTATTGTTTAATTACAGACTTATTGTTAAAATGTCCGATTCAATAATATTAAAAATAGGGAACAAGGTATGGATTTATCTTTAATAGCCCAATCCGCAAAGAAAGCATCCATCAGGCTTGCCGCCGCGGACACTAAAAAGAAAAACAATGCGCTGAAAGCAATTTCAAACGCAATCAAACAGCGCACCAACGAAATTCTTGAAGCCAATAAACTCGATATAGATAAAGCAACAGACGAAAAAATTTCTGTTGCCCTTCTTAAAAGACTCAAGTTTGACGAACATAAAATCAAAGAAGTTTGCCATGGAATAGAAAATACAATCGGACTTGATGACCCCGAAGGAAAAACGCAATACGCAATTGAATTAGACAAAGGACTCGAACTTTATAGGGTAACCTGCCCTATCGGTGTCATTGGTGTGATATTCGAATCAAGGCCGGATGCATTAGTTCAGATTTCAACTCTCTGCCTCAAAAGCGGAAACGCCGTTTTATTAAAAGGCGGAACTGAAGCTGCCAATACTAATCAAAAACTTTATGAAATCATAAATGAAGCAACTTTAAAAGCAGGCATACCTGAAAACTGGATTCAGAATCTGCAAACCCGCGAAGATGTTAAGGCAATGCTGTCGCTGGACAAATATATAGACCTGCTGATACCACGCGGTTCAAATCAGTTTGTCCGCTATATTATGGATAACACTAATATACCGGTGCTGGGGCACGCAGACGGAATCTGCCATGTTTATGTTGATGAACAGGCGGATATTGAAATGGCCATCAAGATAACCGTTGACTCCAAAACACAATACGCAGCAGTATGCAATTCAGCGGAAACACTGCTTGTACACAAAAATATAGCGAAAAAATTTCTGCCTCAAATAAAAGAAACTCTCGAAGCAAAAGGCGTCGAACTTCGAGGCTGTGAAAAAACCAGAACAATTATAGATATAAAAGCCGCTGATGAAATTGACTGGGCAACAGAATATCTTGCGGAAATACTCTCAATAAGAGTCGTCGATTCTATCGATGAAGCAATTGACCATATTAATACTTATGGTTCACATCATACAGATGCGATCATTACGCAAAGCAGTACATTGGCGGCCGAATTTATGCAGCTTGTGGATTCGGCGAATGTCTTTGTAAACGCCAGCACAAGATTCAGCGATGGTTTCCGTTACGGACTCGGCGCTGAGGTAGGAATCAGCACAAATAAAATTCACGCACGCGGGCCGGTTGGGCTTGAAGGCCTTGTGATTTATAAATGGAAGTTAGTGGGCAGCGGCCAAATTGTCGCAGATTACGCAGGCAAAAACGCCAAACCATTCACACACAAAAAACTTAAAAAAGATTTCCAAGTGTAAACCCAAATCGGGTAGGCTTCCGCTTCGACTTGCGCATTTTTGGCAAAAGTTGCGTTTTTAGCGTAAAAATGAGGGTAGAAAAGATAATCAGCAAAGACGCCGATTCAACGTAAAATAAGGAGTTATGAGCGATTTTTAACTATTAACTATTTGGCAATAAGATACTTAGAACGAATTTGATAAAAATGAACAATTTTGCAAAAATTTGAATCGATTTCGATGAAAAATTGAAAAAAATGGTATGAAAAGTATATCAAAATGAAGCGTTTTCTATAGACGTTCAGGGTCTTTAATTGGTAAATAAAGCTATAAAGCCGCGTGGGCTAAAGCCCACCCTACAAGGCAGATGGTGAAACCCGCCGTGGAACGGTGGCTAATAATATAGCTTGAATTTAGTAGAGAACATATCTATAATATAGAAAACTTAAAGCCTGATTTTAAGGAGGCCATACTATGGCAATGGAGAAGGTGTTTGAAAAGAATCATTGGGGAAATTTTCTATCATTTCTTTTTATTTTAATATTTTTTTCAGTTTGTTCTAATGCGGCAGAAATTTATGTTTTTCCGCAAACGCAAGAGCAGATTCAATCCGGTCATTTACAAGTAAGCACACAAGGCGTTACTGTGATGTATCCGAATATCCAGGCGGCGATTGACGCGGCAGTTGACGGAGATATTATTTACTTAGCGCCGGCAAGATGGAAAGGTGAGGGAAATCGAGACCTTGACTTCAAAGGGAAGGCGATAACTGTCAGCGGCTTTGACCCAAATAATCCTGATATTGTGGCGACTACAATAATCGACTGCAATGGAACACAGACAGAACCACACAGGGGCTTTTATTTTCACAGTGGTGAAGATGCCAATTCAGTTCTTAGCGGAATAACGATAACTAATGGTTATGGGCCGGAAACAGATATTTATGGAAGCGGATATTTATACTCCGTCGGAGGCGCTGTTTTGTGTAAACAGAGCAGTCCAACGATAAGTAGCTGTATTTTTACCAATAATTCTGCTGTTTATGGCGGTGCTGTATTATGCGTTGACAGTAACACAATATTCAATCATTGTACTTTCAAATTTAATTCAACTATAACGAACAAAGATTACGGTTCAGGTATTCGATATCAAAATTCATCTCTATCGCAAACCTACAGCAGCATTATAGATTGCACATTTACAGATAATAATAACGGTAGTGCAATTTTTATTTACGGTTCCCGAGATAAGAGTAATTATTTAATAAAAAATTGTGTCATTGAAAGAACTACGAGCAATTTTTCATATTTCGGAGTTGGAGGGATTTATTGCGGGGGCGGCAATATAGCGGTAGAAAATTGCCGAATTGAATCAAATCAATATTTCGGAGTACGAGGTGAATACGGAACTGCCAATATATCCAATTGTCAGATTAAAGATAATTGTACAATAGGATTGCAGGGTTCAGCAGGAATTTATAATACCGGCCGGTGTAGAATGAGAGTCAAGAATTCGACAGTTATCGGGAACAAGGGGAAAGGCATAATTGGCTGCGAAGAAGTAAAAAATTGTTTTATTGGCTACAATTCTGAAAATGGCATTGAGATATGTCAGAAAATTTTAAATTCAAAAACCATAGGTAATGGCGGGATTGGGATTACAAATCCTATGCAGGTTCTAAATTGTATTATCGCAAAAAATAAAAAACAGGGAATAAGATATGTATACAACAATGCGATCTTAGCAAATTGCACGGTTGTAGAAAATGATAGTGTTGGGGTCGACATTTCAAGCGGGTCGTCGAAAATTGTAAATTGTATTGTCAGAGATAATTTTGGTGAGCAGATCAAAGGGGCAACTTCATCGACGAAAATTACATATACAAATTCTTATACATCATCATATTCCGATTTGTATGTTCCATTTTCAGGAGTCGGAAATATAAATGAGGAGCCAAAATTTGTTTCTGAAAAAGATTATCATCTTTTGCCAGACTCGCTCTGTATTGATGCGGGAACCAACGATGCTAATTTTATTTCAGAGCCGAACGATATAGAGGGAAGTGCGAGAATTATTGACGGCGACAGCAATGGAATTGAAACGGCTGATATGGGCGCATATGAGTATAATCCTAATGAGCCTGTAATCGCAGTATGGGCAGACAGAATAGTTTGCTTGAAGAACGCGGGCAATCAGACACAGGGGAATTTATATATTAAAAATGCCGGAGCAGACATACTCGGTTATGAAATTATTTCTGATGAAAATTGGCTGATGATTGACAATCCTGCGGGGACATCTGCGGGAGAAGTACAAGATATTAATGTTTCGATTAACGCAGATAATCTTGAATTGGGCGATTATTATTGCAGAGTGAAAATTTACAGCGATGATGCTGTGAATAATCCGCAGGAACTTTGGCTGCAAGTGCATATAGGAACTTTGTGGAATGTGCCGATGGATGTAAATACAATTCAGGCGGCAATTGACGCGGCAAGTAATTTTGATTATGTCTGCGTAATGGACGGCAACTACACCGGCCCGGGAAACAGAGATATTACTTTTGGCGGAAAAAATTTAGTTCTTTACAGCGAAAGCGGCAATCCAGAAAACTGCATTATAGATTGCGAAAGACTTAGCAAAGCTTTTAATTTTATCAATGGTGAAACTGAGGCAGTGCTCAATGCTATTTCGATTATCAATACAAACGGCGAAGCAGTCGTTTGTGATGCTTGCAGCAGTCCTTTTATTACAAACTGCATCTTTTCAAGTGGCCCACATGGAGTGTATGTGAAAAATTTCAGCAGTGTCAAAATAACTAAATGTAAGTTCTTAAACTTATTTAATGATGTCATATTCAGCTCAATGGGTTATCGAAAAATAGATATCAGGGACTGTATATTTCCAGAAGAGCGCTACAGATCTGCAATTTCTATCAGCAATGGCGACAATTTTTCGTTAAAGAACTGTGATATAAAAAATACATCTAATGAAGGCATATCTTGCTGGTTCACGAAAGAGATAATTATAGAGAACATCTCTGTAAGAAATTGTAAAGGAGGGGGTATATGTTTATATGAAATAGGTGAAGTTAAGATAAGCAATACTGAAGTACTAAATAATAAATGTCAGTCTGGTACTCCACGTGCAGGAATAGGCCTATACGGAGTTGTAAAAGGTAGGATTTCTAACTGTATCATTTCATCAAATGGACTAAATTCAAATCGGGCTGGGATATTTGTCTCCGTTGCAAGTATATTGCCCACATCAGGCAAGCCTAATTTACTTGTGCAAAACAGTTTAATAATCGCTAACGATTATGGCTGCTATGTATCTGGATATTCGTATGATCAAATACAATTTGAGAATTGCACATTCACCAATAATCGAAAATATCTTATGTCGTACAATCAGACTCCAAATGTAAGTTTTAAAAATTGTATTCTATGGGATGAAAATTTAATTTATCAAGAAGCAGATCCAGTGATACTCGATGTTTCATACAGCACTGTTCGAGGCGGATGGGAAGGAATCGGCAATATTGATGTTGACCCGAAATTTGTTGAACCAGGGTATTGGGATGCAAATAACACGGCGAGCGATGCGAATGATGATTTCTGGGTTGAAGGCGATTATCATTTAATGAGCGAGGGATGGAGATGGGACGCTCTCACGAACGAATGGACTTATGACAGAGAAACGAGCAGGTGTATTGATGCAGGTTCGCCGGGGTGTTCTTTAGATAAAGAATTGCTGTTTGTGCCGGATGACCCGACAAACGAATGGGGCGAAAATCTGCGAATTGATATGGGATGTTATGGCGGGACTGCTGAAGCATCGATACCGCCTTATGGTTGGGCGCTGCTCGGCGATATGGATAACAGCGGGAGAGTAAATTTTGAAGATTATGCATATTTGACTGATTTTTATGGAATGCAGGAAGAAAAATTAGACGGCGATTTGAATCGTGATGGAATCGTTGATTTTGATGATATGATATTGCTTGCGGCGGACTGGCTGAAGAAAACAGACTGGGCGCCGAGGAAATGATTTAAAATTTGAAATTGAAGGTTGAAGGAAGTTTCTAAAAAAATAACTTATAAATAAAAAATCCATTTGGGCAAAATAGGAATATTGCTTTGATAAAAGATTTCTCCCCCCTCAAAAGTTTTTATTCACCCCCTTTAAAGTTTTATTCGAGGAGAAAACTTTCCAATAATTCGGGGGTCTCCGCTTCGCTCCGAGGTGAAAACTTTCTAAATAACTCGGGGGTTTCCGCTTCGCTCCAACACTTCGCTCCGACAAGTCGGGACTTCGGTCGAAATGACAAATTAGCGTTTATAAACTTTTAGAGGCTGCCTTAAGATTGAAGATTTAAGGGAAGTCTTTAATCCTGCGGGACGGTATGTGTATTCACGAAGTAAATCAGGTTTTCGAATTCTGTTTCGAGATTGAGGTTGTGAACTATAACTTTGTCGTCGCTTTTTAGTCTTATCGGAGCAAAATTTAAAATCCCTTTTATACCCGCGTTTCTGAGTTTTTCAAAAGCTTCCTGGGCGGCAAATTCGGGAACGGTCAGGATTGCCAGTTCGACTTCATTAGTTTTGACAAAGCCGGGCAATTCTTCCATCGGCAGTATTAGAGCATCTGCTTTGCGATTGAATTTGGCCGGGTCAATATCGAAACCTGCCAGTATTTTTATTTCGCTTTTCACAAATCCCTGATAATTGATAAGTGCCCTGCCGAGATTTCCAATACCGACAATGATAAACTTCTGGAGTTTGTCTTTACCAAGCACCTTATTGAGTTGGGTGAGAAGTTCATCGATTTGATAACCGCCGCGGCGGTTTCCTTCGATTCCGAAAATCGAAAAATCCTTACGAACCTGTGAAGCTGTTACGCCTGTGGCATCGGCAAGATTATCGGAAAAAACTTTCAGGAAATTCAGGGATTTCAATCTCAATGCTGCGTTTTTATAGCGTGACAGCCTTAATATTCGTGTTCTATTGCTCATAATTAGTTGCCGGTTAATAGTAGTTGACCATTAGTTAATTGGATTTCAATCATTATAATTGATATTTTATAAAAGATTATTGTGGAAGTCAATTGTTATTATGTGATTTTTATCACAATTTGCGCGAAATAGATGTTTTAAAGGGGCGAAATTGGCTTGTTTTTGCATTATCGACTTGGGAAAATAGTTATCATGCAAAATAGAACTTTAAATTTACAGGAGTGCAAAAATGAACGCAAAACAATTAACAGCAATTTTAATGTTAGTAATTATTTCATCAACCGGATTTGCTTTAACTATGGGTAATTGGCAGGGAGCGCCGGATGGTGATTCAAACAAACCGGCAGGAAGCGGAAACTGGAAAGACGCGTATTGGAACAAACCCCCTGTTTTGCTTCCTGCGGCACCGGGAATGCCGGGAGCGGAAATAAAAGTTATTAAGCCGAGAACGAGCTGCATAGTTGACAGCAATGTCGGAACTTACGACTGCAAATTGAGCATCGGCGGAGGAGCGGATTTGATAACTGCACCAAAATTAGAAATCGCAAACGGCGGAAATCTTGGAATGGGAGAAATTCGCGTAGGTTCGGGCGGTTCATCAGCAAGCGGAACTTTCGGCTGCCTTGTTCAGAGCGGTGGGACGCTGATAATGAACCATAAATTGTTCGTGGGCAGATATGGAACGAGCGGTTCAAATCCCAACGACGGAAAAGGATTTTTTACAATCAGCGGCGGAACATTGACTTACGCACCATCCAATAGTGAAGGCGGATTGTATGTCGGTGCGGCAGGTTCGGATGGTACGTCAGAAGGCACGTTTACAATCGCAGGCAAAGCGGGCAAAATCAATGTCAGGAAATTATATGTCGGCAGTGATGGGAAAAACGCGAAAGGCACGGGAACAATCGAATTTGAAATGGAAGCTGATGGCGTAAGCGCGATTAAAGCGGCGGAATCTGTTTTGCTTGATGCTTCAAAAGATGAATCGAAGGCTAACCTTGTTATAAATGCCGATATGTCGGCACCGAAAACTGATATTATGCTCATAGAAACAGCGGGCGGCAATACTGTTGCCGGTGTTTTCGATGCTGTTAACGGCGGCGCAGGAACTGAAGGCAGCCAAGTCGTTCTCAAGGCAGGTGATGGCGAATACAATTATACATTGACTTATAAAGGCGGTAACGGTAATGATATAGCTTTGAAGTTCGTTAAATTTACGCCAAAGGCACAAGCTGCGGATGCTAATGCCGCTAAGTAAATGGATTTTTGTTATGGAGAACGACGATGAAAAAACCGGCATTATTAGTTATAATTTTGTGCATCGTATGTGCGGTATGCGCTGTCGAAAAGACCACGGAAATTTCAAAAACAACTATTCAGCAACGAGAAGCCGCCGATGATGCGCACCAAAGGCTTGAAAAGAAAATCGATATAGGCAGCGATGCGAATATTGTTATGGTTTTCATACCCGCAGGCGAATTCGATATGGGCTCACCTTTGGAAGAACTTAAAAGAGATAACGATGAAGCCCAGCATCATATCAAACTCACAAAACCATTTTATATGGGCAAGTTCGAAGTTACACAGATGCAGTTCCGTGTGATTATGAACGATAATCCGAGTAAATTCGGCGGCGATAATCTGCCGGTTGAAAATGTAAACTGGTATGAAGCGGCGAGATTTATTAAAAAGCTAAATGACAAGACAGGCCTGAAATTCAGATTCCCGACCGAAGCGGAATGGGAATACGCATGCAGAGCAGGAACTACAACAGCATTCAATACAGGAACAACAATCGATTCCGATTTCGCAAATTATGATGCCACAGCACCTTATGCCGATGGAATCATCGGCAAAGAATTAAAACGGACGAACAAAGTTGGCTCTTATGCACCGAACGCATTCGGCCTTTACGATATGCACGGAAATGTCTGGGAATGGTGCAATGATATTTATGATGGTGATTATTTTAAAGTTACACCATCTATCGACCCGAAAGGGCCGCAGGACGATTTGGAAGGCGGAGACAGAGTAATTCGAGGCGGCGCATGGAACGAAAAACCGCATAAATGCCGTTCGGCAGACAGAAATAACCGAGGGCCAAAAACAAATCAGCCGATCATTGGCTTTAGACTGGCGATGGATGTCGAATAACCCTTCAACTTTAAGCCACTGATTCACGGATTTACAACCCATCGGGCAAGGCAGATGGGGTAAATGACAAACCCCTAAATACGAATTGGTGGATTAACGATTTTTAAGTGCGGGATTGTTAATTTTTTGCAACGTTAAAAAAATAAAGTTTTAATTTATAACTGCTTATAAATTAAATACTTATCATGTATAATCGACTAACCTTCTCAATATTGAGGCTTGATTGCTTCGTCTAAATAGCGTATTATAACGTATATGCGATTGGAAAGAATGCGGATGTGTAATTCGCAGGCGGATAATCGCAATAAGGGCCGGGCGGATTTTTGCCCAATTAAGGTTTAAAGTTACAAAAGCACCGTGAGCCGGCTAAGGCGGCGATAGAGATACTTAGGTATTCTCAAGTCGAGTAAGCCAATGGCGAAAACGGTGAAATAAGAGAAATGAAATTCCTGTTTTAAAATTTGACTACTGTGAAAATTAACCTCGTAAGATTGTTTGACAGAAAGAGATTGCCTTTAAGGGTTCGCAAAAAACCCATATAAGAGCGGTCTGTAAAAACTGAATTTTGAAAAGGATTTCAACTCTTATCATTTCTTGTAGCTTGCGCTGCCCTGTATGCGTTGTCCGTTTCTGTTCCATTCGATAATTAAACTGATAACGTAGAAAGGCAAAAAAATGTTCACATTAGCACAAGCAACCGGCTTTACCACCGTAATCATAGCAATGGCAGGCGCCATTTGCGGAGTTGTTCTGGCATTTATTGCAGGCAAAATAATCTCCTCGGTTAGACAGACAAACCTCACTAAAAGGCTCGCGCTCCAGACAGAACAGGCAAAAAGAGACGCTGAAGAAATAATCAAAGCCGCTCGAATTGAAGCAACTGCAGAAGCTCTAAAGAAAAAAGAGGAATTTACCGGAGAAATTAACCAGGCAAAAGCGGAATTACGCGAAGCTGAAAGACGCCTGACAAAACACGAAGACGCAATTGACAGGCAGAATGAATTACTGGGTCAGCGGGAAAAAAATCTGACACAAACCGAAAATAACCTTAAAAACCGTTCCGGGCAGCTTGATGAACGGGAAAAAGAAATTAATGTCATAATCGCGCAGCAGAAAAATCAGCTCCTGAAAATCTCGGCGATGAGCGCTGAAGACGCAAAACAAATGCTGCTTCAGAAGCTCGAAGATGAATGCGAACACGAGATGAACGGCATCATCCAGAGAAAAATGGAAGAGATGAATGAAATTGCCGAGGAAAAAGGCAGAGAAATCATCAGTTCGGCAATCCAGAGATTCGCAGCAGACCAGACCTGCGAAGTAACAGTATCGACAATCGATATTCCAAGCGACGATATGAAAGGCAGAATCATCGGCCGTGAAGGCAGAAACATCCGCTCGTTCGAAAAAGCGACAGGCGTCGATGTTATTGTCGATGATACGCCGGGCGTTATAGTCATTAGCGGGTTCAATCCGATTAGAAGAGAAGTCGCAAGACAATCGATGGAAAAACTTATCCAGGACGGCAGAATACATCCGAGCAGAATCGAAGAACTTGTCGCTCAGACTAAAAAAGACGTAATCAATAAAGTTATGCAGATTGGTAAAGAAGCATCGGTTGAAGTCGATGTTCGCGGCTTGAATAATAAAATCCTTATGGAAATCGGAACGCTGAATTACAGAACCAGTTACGGCCAGAACGTTCTGCGTCACAGCGTTGAAGTCGCATTCCTTGCACAGGTAATGGCTGATGAACTCGGGCTTGACGGTTCAATAGCGAGACGCGCAGGATTCCTGCACGATATTGGCAAAGCGATGGACCATGAGATTGAAGGCGGTCATCCGGAAATCGGAGCAAACTTCCTCAAGAGATTCAGCGAATCTTCGATAGTTCTCAATGCTGTTGCCGCGCATCACGGCGATTTGCCAGCGGATAATCCATACACGCCGCTTGTCGCTGCCGCCGATGCAATCAGCGCATCAAGGCCGGGCGCAAGACGCGAGACTCTTGAACGATATATCAAGAGACTTGAGAAACTCGAAGAAATCGCCAAACAGTTCCAGGGCGTTGAAAACTGCTATGCGATTCAGGCGGGCAGAGAGATTCGAGTTATCGTGAACGCCAATAATGTTAATGACGAAAACGCAGCGAAAACAGCTCGTGACATCGCCAAGAAAGTCGAAGAAGAATTGACTTATCCGGGCGAAATAAAAGTCACATTGCTGCGTGAAGTACGCTGCGTGGAATACGCAAGATAATGTAGCCACGAAGGCACAAAGACACGAAGATTTATGAAATTAAATATACTATGTATAGGCGATATTGTCGGCCGGCCTGGCAAAAGAGTGCTGGCCGATAATCTTCCCGCAATTGTAAAAGAGCGCGAGATAGATTGCGTTATTGCCAACGCTGAAAATGCGGCGGGTGGTTCGGGTTTGACTCGGCAGATTTATGAGAAGCTGTTGAAGTACGGCGTTCATATTATAACGCTTGGCGACCATACATATAAAAAGAAAGATATAATTTCCGTTCTCGAAAGCAATAATAACATCACGAGACCTGCGAATTTTTCCGCTTACGCTTCGGGCAAAGATTTTGGTTTATATAAAACTTCTAAAGGCCCTGTCATTGCGGTAGTTCCGCTTATTGGCAGAATATTTATGAAACCGGCTGATAGTCCTTATGACTGCATTGACAAAATCTTGCCGAAACTCGAAAGCCAGGCTGATATTGTGATTGTCGAAATACACGCAGAGGCGACGAGCGAAAAAGTATCGATGGGATATTATCTCGACGGCAGAGTAAGCTGTGTTTTCGGAACGCATACGCACATCGCTACCGCTGATGAAAAAATTCTGCCGAAAGGAACCGGTTACATAACAGATATAGGAATGACAGGAGCGCATCATTCGATACTCGGCAGAAAAATCGAATGTGTTTTAAAGAATTTCAAAACAAGAATGCCCTGCCCGTTTGAGATCGCAACTGAAGATCCTCGAATAAACGGGGTCATCATAACCATTGACAGCAGTACGAAAAAAGCAGAAAAAATCAGCAGATTCGAATTCAAGGATAACAAAAGCGATTCAATCAGCTACGACAGCGATGACGGCAAACCCGATTATCAGGCTGATTTTGAATAAAGCGCAAAAAAATAAGTCCCTGCAAAAGCAAGGACTTATAAATTTAGCCCCAAGGGGATTCGAACCCCTGTCGCCGGGATGAAAACCCGGTGTCCTAGACCTGGCTAGACGATAGGGCCATGATCTTTAAAAATATTAAGATGTCATATTATAAATGAAAATGAGCGGGATGAGTAGATAAATCCCCACTACCCATCCGCTGCATTTTATCAACTTATTAATTATTCCATCTCAATTGCACCGATTGGGCATTCGTCCACGCAAACGCCGCAATCAACGCATGTATCAGCATCCACAACTGCTTTGCCTTCAACGAGTTTGATGGCTTCAGCAGGGCAAGCATCAACACATGCTTCACAGCCGGTGCACTTATCTTCATTAACCTTTGCCGGCATATAAATCCCTTTCTAAATATAAATTAATACTTCGTTTTGGTTTAAGGCGGAAATAATACTAAAGTAATATACGTTTTACAACTAAAATTTCCCCCAATTTACAAATAAAAAAATACGACTCAGAAAGACTTATTCTTTGGAACAACACAATCGTAAGTTCTTAAAACAAAGAAAGTTGCAAGAATCCTTATTCCTGCGCTGCCTTCTGCTCCTGGACGAGCTTAAATAGACTTTCCGAAAGTTCTTTAATACCTTTTCCTGTTGCGGCGGAAATGGTATGGACTTTTTTGCGCAATCTTTTGCGAATGTCCTTCTGGATTTCGCCATCGGGGTCGAGGTCGGCTTTATTAAGTACAATCAGCTCTTTTTTCTTACCCAAAGCTTTGCTGTAACTTAGAAGCTCTTTTCGAATCTTTTTATAGTTATCGACCGGGTCTGTTTCGTCCATCGGCATTATATCCAATATATGCACGATGAGGCGAGTTCGTTCGATATGTTTTAAAAAATCTATTCCCAGACCTGCGCCATCGTGAGCGCCTTCAATCAAGCCGGGTAAATCGGCCATTACAAATCGTCTGTAATCACTTAATTCCACAATACCTAAGACCGGTTCCAAAGTTGTAAATGGATAATCAGCAATCTTGGGTCTGGCCGATGAACATCGCGAAAGAAGCGTGCTTTTGCCGGCGTTTGGAAGGCCGACAAGTCCGACATCCGCAATGAGTTTGAGTACAAGTTTGAGATTTCGCTCCTTGCCTTCCTGACCTTTTTGAGCGAATTTCGGGGCCTGGCGCGTTGAGGTTGCGAAATGCTGGTTGCCTTTACCGCCACGGCCGCCGCGGCAAATCTTTACCTTAAGTCCCGGCTTGCTCATATCTTGCAGCAAAAGTTCATCAAGATCCATATCGTAAATTTGCGTGCCAACCGGTACTTTTAAAATTAAATCTTCGCCATCTATACCGCTGCAATTAGAACCGAGGCCGGGCTGGCCGTTCTGGGCCTGCCAAATCGCCCTGCCGGAAAAATCAAGCAAAGTATCAGTATCTTCAGAAGCTACAAAATAAACATCGCCGCCATCACCGCCATCGCCGCCGTTTGGGCCGCCTTTGGGAATGAATTTTTCACGGCGGAAACTGATGCAGCCGTCGCCGCCGTTGCCTGCTCTTACACGAAATTTTGCTTCATCTATAAACATATCAGGGTATAGGGTTTAGGGTACAGGGTATAGAAACATAAAAAAAGGATGGCACTAAGGCCATCCTTATATAATCACTTAATTGATAAGCAGTTATGCTTCAATGTGAACTTTTCTGCCTTTGAAAGTTACTTTGCCGGTCTTTAAGGCAAAAAGGGTGAAATCGCGGCCCATACCGACATTGTAGCCGGGTTGGAATAAAGTGCCCTTCTGGCGAACAATAATCGCACCAGTTTTAGCGACTTCGCCGCCAAAAAGTTTAACGCCTCTGAATTTCGGGTTACTATCGCGACCGTTGGATGTCGAACCTTGTCCTTTTTTATGTGCCATGTAACTGCCTTTAAATAAATAAGTTATAAATATTGCAAAATTTGGAATACAGCTTTATATCAAAAACCCTTAATCTTGTCAAAAGAAAAAATCAAAGTTTCAGTTAAAAATACGCATCTTTTAACCGTATGTTCGTTGCGTTTCCTGCTTCGCTATAAAAGCTACGCAGGACAAGGACGCTGCTCGTTGGCGAGATACGGCAAATCTGCGCAACATCAGCTTTGCGAGATTTTGCCTGTTTTGTCTATATTTACCAAATTAAATAGCTCCTGACCCCGTTTTGTCGAGACAAATGACTCCTGACACCGTTTTTGTTTTTAGTTTTTATGGGGAAGGCGAAAATTTTAAATTGGAATTGGAATATTGCTCTTAAGAAGATTTCTCCATTGCATCCCTCAAAGCGGGACTTCGGTCGAAATGACAGAATCACATTTTGAGAAAATCATAATTTCTACGAACGCTTTGGCATCCACTCCGCGGATGATGTTTTATTTACCCTCCCTGACAGTCGCGGCTCGGATGATGTTGTTGTGCGTTTAAATTAGGTGTAAAATGATATGGGCGTGATTCAGGACAACCCCCGGCACAGGTCCGAGTGCTAAACAAAATTGTGAATGGTGATGGTAACAAAAAGGTTGAGATTGCTTTGTCGTTTCGATAATTATCGAAACTCCGCGCAATGATTTTATGAAAGCGTGTGTCTCCTTTTGCGGGTATTATACCCCAAAAGAAAACTTTTTTATTCGCGGCAACAAGCCGTGGAAAGGAGACACACTTATGAATATTATAGCATTTGATTCGC